>Ga0247810_10000191_pt1 | contig 97736 bp, 79 predicted proteins | sample UWRJL119311C1_FD_179918 | JGI IMG/M metagenome (GOLD analysis project Ga0247810, IMG submission 179918) | Plant litter microbial communities from Arlington Agricultural Research Station in Wisconsin, United States - UWRJ-L119-311C-1 | ecosystem: Environmental > Terrestrial > Plant litter >...
CCAAGCCTCAGCCCAGCAACATGTCCAACGACTCAATACCCCTGAACGAGGAGCACACGAAGCATGTCGAGGAAGCACAGCAATGGCTACATGAGCACGGAGGCAATGTGGGCGCCATTGAACATAAAATAGAGCACCGGGGCACAAATTCGAAATCTAAACCCTTCCCTCCCCCTACCATGAAAATAAAGCGGAAAATGAGACGGAAAGATGATGGGCCTATGGAAATTGTGTGCGGATGGATTACGGAGCATCAAATTGGTACGATAACACGCTTTGCCAAAGCACACTAACTATCAAGAGAACTCTGCTAACAGGCAATCTGCAATCTAGGGCTTTCTATAAATCTGCTAATGTTACTCGCCCTCACCCACCTCTGTTTCCCACGCGCACGCAGACATACCTTCAAGTTCTTCTGCCTCTCATATTATAACAAAGAAACTGGACAGTATTATTCGGGCTGGAATGACGCTTTTGTGGTGTTCTTCTGTATTACGGTGTTTACGGGCTTGCGCGCTGCGGTTATGGATTATATATTATTACCACTTGCGAAGAAAGGCGGTGTCAAGACGGCTAGGGATCAAACCAGGTTCTGCGAGCAGGCCTGGCTTTTGGTCTATCTTTCTTTCACATGGACACTGGGCATGGTGAGTTTTCAGATCTTTTGGGCTGGAGAAGCTTTGGCTAACGATAGAACAGTACATATTGGTAAACTCGGAATATTGGCTCAATCTGAAAGGACTCTGGACCAATTGGCCGAACCGCGAAATGGGATTCACCCTCAAGTCCTACATTTTGATACAATACGCTTTCTGGCTGCAGCAACTGCTAGTTATCCACATCGAAGCAAGAAGAAAGGACCACATGCAGATGCTCACGCATCATATAGTTACCACCATCTTGATATTTACCGCTTATGGATACCATCAAACTAAGGTCGCCAATCTAATTTTGTGCGTCTTGGATGTTCTAGATATGGTGCTTGCAGTAGGTTCCCATTTCAAAGCCCTGCGCTAGGTTTGCAGTGATCCGTTCTAACAAAGTGCATAGGTAGCCAAATGTCTCAAATACCTGAATTTCGGCATTATCTGCGACTACATATTTGGATTCTTCATGGTCGCCTGGGTCGCAACCCGACATGTCTACTATCTCATGATCTGCTGGTCCGTCTATAGCGATATCCCCCAAATCATCAATTACGGCTGCTACCGTGGCAAAAATGGCAACATTACCGGCCCTTTCCCACCACCAGATCGCTTCATGCATCTCATTGATCCATTTCGGAATCCCGAGGGAGTTGTATGCTGGAATGATGGCATCAAGTGGGGTTTCCTGTCTGCTTTACTTTTCCTACAAGGAATTACCATTATGTGGTTTGCAATGATCGTGCGCGTTGCCGTTAAAGTCATGAGAGGCGAATACGCAGACGATGTTCGGAGTGATGGAGAAGATGACTCGGAAGACATTAACGACGAAGCAATAATCGAAACCATAGAAGAATTAGACGACAGCACATCCCCGGTCTTCTTCGAGGAGGAAGTAGGGGTGGAAGCGATCAATCTAAAGGGGAGGATGATTACGACAAGTAGATATAAGAAAGGAGCCGCGGCGAGTGGGGTCAGTCTGCCGGGCGATAGAAGTGACAGGAAGGAACTGCTCGGAAGGATTGGATGTGATAAGCCTGTGTAGATACGGGGGTCCGTAAATATGGGTGCGAAATTTCTTTGAAGGTTTCCAAAATGGTCCTATTTTGTTTTATAATGAGAATAATGGGCGAAGCATATCATGCACGTATAGTAAATACCCCATCTAGTTTTTGGCATCAAAATCACAAAATATTTTCAAGGAGAGCTCTGGATTTAGTGAAGTGGCTATTTTGAACGAAACAGCCGGTGCATTCTACTTTTGGGTAGGTAGTATATAACTACAAGTGCAATTACGTATATAACGATAGAGCATCGCCCGTAAACTCTCATGACGGCCTAAACACATCTGACCATACAACGAAACAGCACACACCAAATCCCCTCCCCTTTACCTCCTACTCACAAATCACAGGAAAAGAATCATCGTTCTCTCAGCCATCAGCTCGGCGGACCGGGGGATCCGGCTTTGTCGTTTCATCCCCCTTTTCTCAACCAACAGAGATTCTCGCTTTTCTGCACCTCCTGTCTGCATAGCAAACCCTCATAGTTACACACATATTCTTTTCACTTATCTCGAGGATATATCTGATATGTTATTTAGAAGCGTGTCTTACGCACGGCATGTCTTGTCACCTTTTATCAAACCTGATTTTACATTTTATGGCTTTGTGTAAGTGGGCTTGGATTGCGTAGAATGTAGCACACACCAACGGACTCTGCTTTCCCAGCATGCTGGACCTAGCTTCTCTGGTGATGCAAGTCTAATTTGCACACACACACACGCACACACAAATAAAGGGGGAGGTTTAAGAGAGAGATATGTGTGAGTGATGGATGCACTTGCTCCGTTTCGAGAACTCAACCTCTCCACTACTGGGATATGCTTCAACCTAACTAAAGAAAACGACTTTCCTCCACCTACCTGGCCAGATATTCATCTTCTTCTGCTCTACTACCTGAAACTATGAGCCAGAAAGGATTCTATGAAGCCGGAATTACCGCTCTGTGAGCGCGAATACGTTGCGGCTTTGAAAAGGAAGGCAATGTTTTGGACTCGTTCTTATGGATTGATGCTACTTCATCATCTGTGACTATTCACAAGTAGTTGTGGGTTCTGACTACAGCTAACACCATTTTTTTCCAACTTACATTCATAAGATTTGGCGAGAGATAGGTTTCAGAGTAGATTCGGTATTGGTGCTGTTGAGATGGTTTGAGGATCGTTAGATATTTATGCATGTGGGTAGCTAACAGGCACAATTTATGAGGTTGAAAGTGACATTCTGGCATTATTGCCAGGTGTATCTATCTGTAGGGGATATCACAAGACTAAAGGATATATGCTATTGTTCTGGTTTATCGTGGGTCCTGATGAAGTACAAGAATCAAATTTGTACACTCTTGCCACAATCTAAATTATGCGTAATGATATCCTAGTAAACATGATCTACTTGGTACGTGTACTCTATATCGCCTCGCAAGTAGGTATATTTTTCTTGATGGAGTCGGAAAAGAAGTGCAATTCTCAAGCGCATGCTGGAAATGCTTCAAAGGAAAGCTTCTCATCTCTGGATGAAAGAAAAAAAGAACAAGTACTAAGATGTTCCCCCTTATTAAAACTACATGTATGATTGAGTTTCAAGCATACTTGCCGGATGAAGTAAAACGTTAGTTCACCATGCCATATGGCAAAGAAAACCCAAAAGCGCCAAGGAGGCGTATACAAGCTTTGCTTGTCCCTCAATAAGCTTTCCAAGAGCTAGTACCTAGCCTGGCGGCATGGCTTAGCCAAACTCTTGGCACTTGTGCGTCAGCTATTAGGCAGATGAATTACTTCACAGGTTCTTCTTCCTTTGGTGAGAGCTAGAATAGTAATTGCATTGTTGTTCTTTCGCTCTGCTCAAACATATACATCTGATGATTTTGGCTCCAAAACGCAACGCTAGTATTTTTGACTTCATCCCAAATGGCTTCCTACACAATCACTCATTGCACCGTCGCCGACAGCGCCGAACTCAGCGCCAACAACATCCCCGCGTTCTGGCAGGATCCCCACTGGATCTTAGCATGGAAACATAGAACGCTCGAGCACCAAATTGGCCAAGTCACCAAACGCTTTCCCCGTAATCTTCTCAACGAGCGAACCATCAAGCGCCATCAAAAAGCGCTGGATCCGGAAACCGGTCGTATCGTGGGCTATGCGCGTTGGTATCTACCCGATGCTTCTGCCACCAACGCGGACGGGACTTTTGCGTGGCCAGAAGCTGTAGTTCCGGCAGTGACGCCGGAGGAAGAAGCTGAATTCCGCCGTATTGCTAGCACCGTGATCTGGGATCCAAATAATGAATCAGAGGAAACCCCGGATAGAGTAGAAGAAACCAAGAAAGAAATCTTGGCTAGGAAACCTTACATGCGTGCGTGAACTTTCTAGGTCTTAAGTAATCTGAATGTTATTTCTACAAATCATATCCAAGTCTAATGCATCAACTCACAGGCCTGGACTACTTGGCTGTCCATCCGACAAACCAGGGAAAGGGAATTGGTACCGCGTTGGTACAAAGTGGTATGAGGGAAGCGGAGAAGTTAGGCTTAGACATTTACATACTGGCCTTTAAAGCTGGAGTGGGACTGTATAAACGACTTGGTTTCCAGGTTGAAAAGGAAATTGTCCAGGACGATTCCAAGTATGGAGGCCCCGGCGACCATCGAACATTTTTTATGATTTACGAACAAAAAGCTGCAGCTAGCTTGCAATGATATACATACATCAACGCCAGGCGAACTCTTTCTCGTCGTTAGGCTTCCTTGCTCCAGATTATAGGAGTGGATACGAAGTACGTAGTAACTTATTATCGTTAGTGAAATGATCACTTAGCGTAAATTCGTTTTGCTGACAGGGGTGGTATTTGGGATTCTAATCATTTGTGAAGCGGACTTACAGATGATCATAAAATACGCGTAATATTTCAACGAGTGATATTGTAGCTTTCACTACTTTGTGTAACAATAACCTTACTTTCTTCAAGATTCTTCCAAGAAGGCTGACAACCATACTTGGTTATAGTATTAAACCCCCCCCCCCCAGGAATTCTACCACCTCGCGCTATTAGGAGTCTTAGAACGCATGATTCTCCCGTAAAGAGTTGCATTCCTACGGCGCAATTTTACGTATCAATAATTGTGGGTATTCTTCCAAATTGACCAATTACCTAGGGCCAACTGTGAAGCGATCCCTCGTTATATCCATACCAAGCATTTACTGCGCCGTATGAGGCAGAATTCTTCCATAGAGTCCACTTAGTTCAATAGCGCAGCATGACTCTTGAAAGCTTCTTAAATCAAGATAGCCCGACATTGTCTTGAAACATTTGTATCTGTCTCGGTTCTCTCCGTCGTGTAGATCAAGAATTCCAATCCGAACCAAGACAAGATGGCATTCTTTCTTCCTCTCCGCCAGTCCTCCACAACTCCGGGAACTATAGAACCAGACATCTTCCCTACCAGCTCGGCCCCCCAAGCCTCCCGCAGTACAGGACCTACCGCAACCAAAAGTCCTTTCCCATCAATCGATACATCCGCCTTTTCCGACTATATCACGCGCTGGGATCTCTCCGACCGGCCTGCAGCGCTACGGAAAGTCATCTGTGTATTGGCGGTTTTATTGCACATACCACAGAATGTCATCAGTATCATTAGTCATGGGCTGAGCGTTATAATGGTGCTGTGGATTCTGCTTAGCGTGTTCAACTTGGTTTGTGTGATTATCTCGATGTGGAGGCTAGACGTTATGAGGGGACAGAAGCTGGTCTATAGCAGGATGTATGTTTTGCGACTAAAATCCATTCGGCCACCCCTTTGCTTTGAAAAGCTGAGAAGTGCTGGGTGCTTGCCCTACCTACAAGCCAACTAACATCGACCAGATACAAACGACATAATTTCGACTATGCGATCCTGGCTCTATTTTTTATCTATGGGTCGTCGGCCATGCTGTTTATTTTTGGGAGAATGAGAGTCGTCTCCTGGGTGTGGGTTATCAGGATAGTATGGCCGTGCCTGGTTATGACGGACATATTTTGCTTCGTCGTGGGTTGGATTGCTACTTGGCAAGATGCTGGGGTTACGATGTTAGGATAGGATAGAGTACTTAATGATCGTCGATTCCCTAGCTGCAATGGGATCGAATGGAGTAAGATAATTTGTGAGCAATATTACTTGACTTTGAAGGTCCGGTATTCATGATGAAGCGTTTTGGCTCAAGAAATGGTCTTGAATTAACTAGTTGGACTATTGGCCAGATGCTATAAAACTTTATTAGCCGTGCATTTGCTTCAAGTTGGAGCCTTTGTAGTACTATTGCCATCAAACTTATTGGTTTGAATAAAACCTCTAGGTAATTAATTAAGAAGAGATGGCAAAGATCACTCATACTAGTTTGGCAATAAATCAATCTAACATTTAGAGAAAGAATCTTCGGTGGACTAAGAGTTTTTTTAGAGAGATTCATAATATTCATCTCATATCCAAGTAACAATCCTCTGCACATCTGGCAATCTTTTTGACAGAAACCATTATACTTGAGGACTTGGGTTTAGCTAAGAGAAGATGAGAACGTAATCATTCTGCTTGTGCATCATCACTTCTGAGAGCAGACCATGTCAAGGAGATCCTTGTTTGAAAGAGTGATCTAGATGGATAAGGATTTATCTCCTTGCGCAGGTTCGGAACCCCTTGAACTATACTAGTCAGCTCACCCGACGGCATTGACCTTAAACAACCTTCCCGTCTCGGTTAAAAGGGGAAATGCTATCGATCTATCGTACTAGTCAAGTCCTGCAGCAACCAGGGATATCGCCGAGGCCAATCCCACCCGGCACGTAAAGCTTAATCTTCCGGCCAAGGCCCAATTGCATGCTTGGAAATGCTTGAAAATGCTTATCCACCGCCCTCCAGGCTCGGCATGTGCAGATGGACATACCGCTTCATCATTGGTCTGACGCAGTGTTTCATGCATATTAGATCCCCCAAATCTTGTATTGTAGATCCATCTTACCCGTCTGTGACCTGCTTCTCGACATCCATTGTGCACTCTCTAATCCGCCACCTTCCTATCAGAGGTTTCCTCGGCCGTTGTCTCCCAGCATACGACCGTGAAGTGACTATGTCTGTATGTGGTCGGCTCTATGATAGACGTGAAGATCTGCAAACATCAGCAGGTATGGGGAGGATCATGACCGTCAACTGGTCAATCTGGGGTATCTTCAACTTTGCCGCCGTTGCCCCTGCTCCGATTCTAGAGGCCACTCCAATGACAAAGTCAAGCTCCTTCTTAGAAGGCCTTAGATCATTCCAACATACATGCGGCCTATGCTCCTAACGTACAATCATGATCTTTCAGGCAACTCCTCCATTGAGAGTGCGCCGACGCATAGGCACGCTTCAGATGACCAGTCGATATCCCAGCATTGCAATTAGTCGTACATAGCTTGTAGGGTAGCAAATTGAGTATATAAACAATCCATTATCCCCTCTCAGAAAATGCCCTCCTCACCCAAGTCATCACCACGCTCTCTTCTTGCCTAGTATCCAATTCACTTTCGGAAATATGCTTTCTTCAATCACTGTTCTAGCTTTGGCACTTGCCGCCCAAGCGGCTCCGGCTCCATCTCCAGCACTTGTTGGAGGTGAATCCAAATTCAGTGTCCCTGCTATTCATAATGAGGACTTCACCAGAAATGGCACAGCAGCTCTCCTGAAAGCATACAAGAAGTGGAACTTGACCCCGACCCGAGATGTGCCTGTAGCATTCAAAGCTGCACTTGGAAAGCGTCAGGATAGCTCAGCACCAGTAAGTTACTCTCCTAATCGGCTCTTGGTCTTCATTGTAGGCAAAAACTGACAACGAACTTACAGGCTAGCCCAGCTGATGGTGTTGAATATCTTGTTCCAGTCAAAGTTGGAACTCCAGCTCAAACTCTAAACTTGGACTTTGACTCTGGAAGTGCGGATCTCTGGCTCTTCTCGTCAACACTCGGAACCAGCTCTAAGACTGGACATGACATCTTCACCTCATCCAAAAGTACAACCTACAAGGCTACTTCTGGTTGTACGTGGGATATTTCCTACGCCGACGGATCTGGTGCCAGTGGTACTTGTGGAACTGACACCGTCACGATTGGTGGGACTACTGTAAGTGCTGGCCTTCAAAATCATCTTCTCGAGACAGGACTAACATCAGAAAAGGTTTCAAAGCAAGTAGTTGAACTTGCCAACAAGGTCTCATCTACCTTTGTTTCTGATAAATCAGATGGTCTTGTTGGTCTCTCGTTCAGCAGCATCAACACCGTCAAACCTACCAAGGCCAAGACTTTCTTCGACAACGCAAAGGCTTCGTTGGATGCTCCTCTCTTCGCTGCATACCTGTAAGTATTATTTCCATGAAAAGAATGGATCGCAGCTCAAGGCTTTAATCTTTCTTCCTATTACCAAGAAGGTCGTTGCTAACATCATTTTAGCCCATTCAACGCAGATGGTGCTTACGATTTCGGATTCATTGATTCCACAAAGTTCACCGGTACCCCAAGCTACGCAACCGTTTCTTCCGCAGGTGGTTTCTGGGAGTTCCCATCCACCTCCTTCAAGGTCGGTAGCACCACAGGCACAATGAGTGGTACCACTGGTATCGCTGACACCGGAACTACTCTGCTCCTAACTGTCGATTCGGCCGTCACTGCCTACTATGCCAAAGTCAGCGGTGCCAAATACGACTCCACCCAGGGCGGTTACACTTTCCCTTGCACTGCTACATTACCCACCTTCTCGATCAGAATTGGCACCACCGCCTACGCGACGATCCCGGCATCCCTCATGAACTTTGCGCCAGTCGATTCAGCCGGAAAGACATGTTTCGGAAGCTTGCAAAGTGTTGGTGGAGGAAGTCAAAACATCTACGGAGATGTCTTCTTCAATGCTTACTACGGAATCTTCGATGCCAGCACCCCTAGATTTGGATTTGCCGCTCTCGTTTAGATGGGATGTTTATGGGTTCACGACTTAATGCATATTCTCACTTTTTTTTTGAAAATAAGAATTTATTAGCCGTTCTGAACTAACCATTGTTTTTGTTTTTGTTAATCGAACGTGAATGACTCATGAGTCTGTAGAACCCACTAGGATTACAATACAGAATGGCTTAAATTTCTTAGGTATGTCTCATACTCGCCAATCGTGAGTATCTTGATTCGTTTCATTCACAAAGTGTGAAATCTCTCCAGAGTTGCACTAGGAGCACCAAACAGTGACAATTTGAATGACCCTGAGCATTTTGACGACTCTCTTGACATCACCATGATATTGAGCACTGTCTCCCACCCACCCCTACTAGCAACAACAGCACGGTATTTGCTATCAAGCCAGAATCATATGCTGAGCTTGGACAGATCAAACGTAATATAAATAACGAAGCTTTCAAGTTCACTTTGTGGCGAGACACTGTCACATAATCATGTCGAAACCTGAGATGGGGCAATTCGAAAATGCGGATACGGAGTCGTTCTACAGGAACACCCTGTTTCTGAAACCCAAACTAGAGCGGTAAGTCGTAAAATTGGACATAAGTGTCTTCAGAATATGGCACAGTGGATGAGCTGCTTAGAAGTGATCTTGTACAGTGCTACATCATGACAACTCACAGGGTACTCAATCTCTTATAGAAAGAAACCATATTGTAGGATTTGATAATTCTTGTTTTTAAAGTCTACGCATATTCTTTGTTGAAAGCTCTACCCAAAACCATCCGCCGGATTTCACTAGTTCCCGCCCCAATTTCGTATAATTTTGCACTGAATAATCATTAGTTTTGCTCGATGTCATTGAAAATAAGACTCACTCTCGTAGTAACCTCGAGGCTGGCATTTCCTCGACATAGCCCATTCCTCCTAGAAGCTGTATACAATCCAATGTACATTCTGTTGCTCTCTCTGCCGCATATAGGATTGCGCCGGCACAATCTTGGGTGCGGATAGCCTCACCCTCGTCTACTTTTCGTGCAGTATCGTATGTATAGGCTCTAGAGGCTTGCAGCTTTGTGTACATATCTGCTAATTTGCCTTGCACGAGTTGGTTGTGTGCAATTGGGATCCCGAACTGCTTCCGCTGATGTGTAAATGGAAGAGCAACATCGAGTGTTGACTGCATAATACCAAGGGGACCAGCACTTAAAACAAGACGTTCGAGGTCGAGTCCCTCCATTAGCACTTTCACGCCGCGGTTTATTTCGCCTAATATATTCTCTTTAGGAACGAATACTCCTTCAAACACCAATTCGCCAGTATTGCTGCCTCGCATGCCCATTTTATCGAGCTTGCGGGCACAGCTGAACCCCTTGAAGTTTTTCTCCACGATGAATGCAGTGATACCCTTGGAAGCCTTTTCTGGCTCTGTTTTTGCGTAAACAACAATGAAGTCGGCATCAGGTCCATTTGTAATCCACATTTTCGTCCCATCAAGAACATAGCCTCCATCAACAGCCTTTGCCGTTGTCCTCATACTAACAACATCACTTCCAGCACCACTTTCTGACATAGCGAGTGCCCCAATTTTTGTGCCAGCAATGAGACCTGGCAAAAACTTCTTTTTCTGTTCTGGGTTGCCGTTCAGTTGCAGCTGGTTCACACAAAGTTGAGAGTGTGCAGCATAGCTCAAGCCAATCGATCCAGATGCCCGGGAGATCTCTTCCATGACTATGCAATGTGCCTGATAACCCATTGCCAAACCACCAACATCCTCGTCCGCCGTCATACCCAAGAACCCCGCGTCTCCCAGCTTCTCCCACATTTCATTTGGAAAGGCATTGGCCTTGTCCGTTTTGGCTGCGAGTTCTTCTGGGATCTCTCTGCGAGTAAACTCTTGGACTCTTTCTCGGAGTTCAGCCAGGTCTGCAGCGGTAGGTGGTTCGAAACCTTTTGGATGTTTGGAGGATGCATGTCTTTGCTGAATCGTTGATATTGGGATTTGGGGTTTGCACGCTATGCGGCTCATTGGGCGTGTGGCTAGCGATCTGAAGTTCCTCATCGTCGCCATTTTGGAGATTTAATTGAAGAAAGAAGTAGTAGACTACATAGTTGAAGTTCTCTAGGCAAATATTAGACATGGGGAATGTTCATACCCCAGATTTATGCCAAGGCCCGACGGAAGCCGCAAGTACGCGCTCTGATAGCCTCGGTGTTCAAGAAAGATATTCGTATACAAAGGGTCAGCACTGATGTAAAACATTGAAACCATTATCTGCAGCTTCTGTGATCCATTCACTGTCAAGATGTCTACATTCCGGGTTTCGCGGGAAGCCTTCAAGCTCTCACGGTGCATTGCAAAGCCCAATGCCATCACCCCTCTACGAAAGCCCCTCTCCAGATGTATTGCTACCCACTGCCCTCCAAACCAAGCCAATGCTATATCAGTCCTGCCTACAGTGGTCGACTCTAGCTCTGAAGAATACAAGGAGAATGCCAGACAAATGGGAGAAGTCATGGCGAAGTTGGAGGAGTTGACTAAAAAGATTCAGCTAGGGGGACCACCTAAAGCACGGGAGAAGCACATCGCGAGGAAGAAGATGCTACCAAGAGACAGAGTCACTGCCTTGATTGACCCTGGTACTTCTTTCCTAGAATTATCGGCTTTGGCAGGCCATGAAGTGTATCCCGAAGCAGAGGTACCGGCTGGGGGTATCATAACTGGAGTTGGAGTTATTGAGGGAGTTACATGTATGATTGTTGCCAATGACAGTACTGTCAAAGGAGGAACCTACTATCCTATTACGGTTAAGAAGCACTTGAGAGCACAGGCAATCGCTCAAGAAAATAATCTACCGTAAGTCGTCTTGGCTTTCCAAATGCTCTTATCTAATTATTATAGTTGTGTATATCTTGTTGACTCGGGCGGCGCGAATTTACCTCACCAGGCAGATGTTTTCCCAGATCGCGATCATTTTGGAAGAATTTTCTTCAACCAAGCCAGGATGAGTTCAATGGGCATACCTCAGATAGCCGTTGTTATGGGACCATGTACTGCAGGCGGTGCATACGTACCAGCTATGTCTGATGAGAGTATCATTGTTGACGGCCAGGCCCACATCTTTCTAGCAGGACCACCTTTAGTCAAGGCCGCAACTGGTGAGGTGGTAAGTGCAGAAGACTTGGGAGGGGGAAAGATGCACAGTTCAGTATCAGGAGTGACTGATTATCTCGCGGTGGACGACGCTCACGCTCTGGTCCTCGCCAGGCGATCAATTAGTAATTTGAACTGGCCCAAAAAGGAGTTTCCTGCGCCTACAACATACGAGGAGCCTCTTCACGACCCAGAAGAGCTCATTGGTATTGCGAGTACCAACTTGCGACGACCTCTACCTATTCACGAAATCATAGCACGAATCGTGGACGGCAGTGTCTTTTCTGAATTCAAACGTGATTATGGAAGCACATTAGTCACTGGCTTTGCGCACATCTATGGTCAAAAGGTCGGTATTATTGCCAACAACGGTATTCTTTTTAGCACATCATCTTTAAAAGGAGCTCATTTCATAGAGCTTTGCTGTCAACGACAGATTCCGTTGATATTCCTCCAAAATATTAGCGGTTTTATGGTTGGCACAGATGCGGAACGAGAGGGAATTGCTAAAAACGGCGCCAAACTTGTTACTGCTGTAGCGTGTGCCAACGTTCCAAAGTTCACTGTTGTCGTGGGTGCTAGCAATGGCGCTGGGAACTACGGGATGTGTGGGAGAGCATACAGTCCAAGATTCCTATGGATGTGGCCCAATGCGAAGATCGGGGTGATGGGCAGCGAGCAGCTGACAGCAGTCATGGAAACTGTTGGCAAAGCAGTGGATCCTGAATTGAAGGCGAGAATTGAGAGAGAGAGTGAAGCGGTGTTCTCATCTGCAAGATTATGGGTAAGTTCATTTGGGGAAAAGGTCAGAAGGCACAATGCTAACATTTATCACAGGATGACGGAGTGATTCCACCAAGTCATACTAGGAGGGTACTTGGACTGAGTTTGATGGCTGCAATGGGTGGAAAGAATGAGCCTGCGGACACAAAATTTGGGGTGTTTAGAATGTAGATGCCTGCGAATACCAATCAAAAAATTTACGTACAAACAAATGTGTTCGTGTAGGAACTGGCTAAATCTCATGATCTAGGTATGGTCTCTCAACATCTAAAGCGAACATTAAGTGACTTGAGTGAAATTTTGAGTAGTCGTCACTCAATTATGTTTTGAGTTATAGAATATCTTGTTTTAACTTTGATTTAGACGTCATACAGGAGCTATCTTAATAATGGTAAAATTCCGAGATATCCGATATGATTTCCATGCTACGCAATATATGTTGGAGTACTTATGTCTATGGAGGAATGGCTGTGGGTGAATTGCTGGAATAGAATTGTACTCTGCCTGCTGTGTAATCTGTATTTGAGTCTTAACAGTGGCTTATATGCCAGACTCATGCTAAATTAGCAATGATATTGAGCTAAATTTAATCACATTCTATACATGTTCACTTGCTCTCAAATCGTGCTGGAGCTTCAGGTGATCCGGTGGCGAAAGGGGCTTTAGCAAGGAGTTGATTGATCTCGAAAATAGATGGCCATTATCTCAGAGTGATTGCGCAGTCTTGGGAGAAACCCAACTGTTTTAAAGTTGAAACTTCATAGCCAGCTATTTGCGTGTCTTTGGGAACTCTTTCTCTTACTATCTCTGTGTACCATTACCTAACCAGGACTACTATGCCCTAAGCCCCACTTTTCCCACCAAGGGCTTTTCTAAGCGACTTTTTTAGCAATATATCTACCAGCTATGTTAAACCTCTTTCACAAATCATGCGAAAGCATGGGAACAACTGGTCCCATGGTCTAGCGGCTATGACGCTCGGTTTTGAAAAGAAACATCCGGGAAATCTGGGTTCGACTCCCAGTGGGACCTTTTCATTATAGATCATGCCACATCTCATGTGGAATATAACTTTTTTGCTGTTGGTGCTCTTCTATTCTACGATAGAGAAATAGGCAGCAGTCATTTGAGTTCTTTTTTTTGCTCTTTTTAGCTCCAGCGGAGGAAATAAACCTATTTTAGATTTTGTGGACCTTCACAGTCCTAGTATTGCGGAGACCTAGGTGGTAACATATGGGTGAAAAGTTTATGTGTATGAGTGAGTGTTTATGGGATATTTACGTCATCAAGTACTGAATCAAAAGGTCTGTTCAAGCTCACTGAATTGATTTGTTGAAAGGCGCATTATAGAAAAACTGTCAACTTAAATCTCTTTTATTCTGTGTAATTCTAAAATGTTCTTAATGACTACACATCTTAATTTACATTACTCGTCATGCGGCTGTCCCATCTAAACATACTCTAATAGAGATCTTTTACGGAAAAGAAGAAAATGTAAAGTACAATAGCACATCTAGGCTTCGTGGCAGCGATCACGTGAGGAATAGCCCCCCTCAGCTTTTCCACCTCGGCTTACTCCAACTTTCACCCCACATTCCTTGGCAGCGCTTTTTATCGGCTTTGTACCTTGAAGCTATACCGTCCGCATCTCTGTATTTCTTGACCTCCACAAAGTTAAAGGAAAGAACAATTGCCATTGAAATCTCTACTCGTGATAGTCTCATGTATTTTCAATGATTCCAGCTTCAAGATCAAGGGCGATTGCCCGAGCCCTCCTCGTCTCCCACCCTCGCCATCTCTCCACAATAACCTCCCCTTCCACGCCCATAACTTCAGTTCTCATAGCCAATCGTGGTGAAATAGCGCTGCGAGTTGGACGCACCGCATCTGCTCTCGGTGTACGATGTACAACAATCTATACAGATCCAGATGCTCACTCTCAGCATGCCCTTTCGAGTCCTTTCGCGGTAAATCTCGGTGCAGCAAATGCTTACCTTGATGGGGAGCGAATTATATCTGTGGCAAAGGAACAGGGCTGCGAGGCATTACATCCTGGGTATGGATTTCTGAGCGAAAACTCGGCTTTTGCTAAGAGGTGCGTGGAGGAGGGATTGGTGTTTATTGGGCCTCCTTGGAAAGCAATTGAAGCGATGGGAAATAAGTCACGGAGCAAGGACATAATGATTCAAGCCGGAGTACCCTGTATACCTGGGTACCATGGAACTAATCAAGATCCTGATTACTTGCTGGAGGAAGCCACAAAGATCGGATTTCCGGTAATGGTGAAAGCCGTGAAAGGTGGAGGAGGAAAGGGAATGCGAATAGCTATGAATAAGGAAGAGTTTTTGGACAAATTAGAGAGCGCGAAAAGTGAGGGGAGAAACTCCTTCGGAGATGATGTAATGTTGGTTGAGAAATATATTGGAACTCCAAGACATATTGAAGTGCAGATATTTGCGGATAAGCATGGAAATGCTGTAGCTCTAGGAGAGCGAGATTGCAGTCTGCAAAGAAGACATCAAAAAATCCTAGAAGAAGCCCCAGCGCCAAACCTAGCAGAAGATATTCGACAAGATTTGTGGCAGAAGGCAAGAGCGGCAGCTTTAGCGGTTGGATATGAAGGTGCTGGGACCGTCGAATGTAAGTGCTCATAATTTATGGACATTCAATGTGCTAACTACGTATAGTTATTTTCGACAATGACACCAACGAGTTCTTTTTCATGGAAATGAATACAAGGCTTCAAGTAGAGCACCCGGTAACAGAAGTCGTTACGGGCGAAGATCTAGTTTCCTGGCAATTTAAGGTTGCTGCTGGTGAACCATTACCACTGGATCAGGCTACCATTGCACAACGGATAGCAGAGCGAGGATGGGCCATCGAAGCTCGTATTTATGCTGAGAACCCCAGCCAGAATTTTATGCCTGATTCGGGAAAATTGATTCATTTGCGCACGCCTCAATTGTCAGATAGTGTTCGTATCGATGCTGGTTTCATCGAAGGCGACACGGTTTCTTCTGCATACGATGGTATGATCGCAAAATTGATTGTTAGTGGAGAAACAAGGGAAGTTGCGATTCGAAAATTACATGCTGCACTACAAGAATATGAAGTTGTTGGGTTGAGCACCAACATTGAGTTTTTGAAGAAGATTTGCAAGAGTCCTGCATTCATCAAGGGTGACGTTGAGACAGGGTACATTCAGAAACATAACGATGAGCTTTTCGCTCCAGAGATCGTCAACCCAGAAACTTTTGCGCAGGCTGCGTTGGGGATTCTAGCCAAAGAGCTCTCGTCAAGCATTGCACAAGGCCCTCACGGAGCAGCCATTGGATTTAGCTCAAAGAATCATCGCCAATTTACATTTGTCACAAGTGACACGGAAGCAGAACCAATCACTGTAACCATCGACCAGTCTGGACGCAAACTGTTCCAAGTCAGCGTTACAGGTGCTGGACTCAACGAGTCCTATGCCAACGTGGTATGCGAACCACGATCACCTTCAATATCGACCTTCTTTCCCCACACCCGAGTTGAAAGCACGATTGTCACAGACGGTGACAAAATCACTATCTTTCAGAAAGGCAAGCAAACGCAATTGACGCTCGCTACACCTACTTGGTATGAGAAAGCCCTGGGCTTGAAAGACATTACAAATAGTGTGCTTGCCCCTATGCCTTGCAAGGTTTTGAGGAATGAGGTGAAGGAGGGTGATGAGGTTGAGAAGGATCAGGCTTTGGTTGTGTAAGTTGCTCTATATTGACATCAATATGTGCTAGTCTAATTTACCTGGGTAGGATTGAAAGTATGAAGATGGAGACTGTAATCCGATCTCCACAGAAAGGGAAGATCGCCAAACTTGTCCATAAGGAAGGAGTACGTACTGTAAACTTGAATTTGACAAATATGAAGCTAACTATCACGCAGGATATCTGCAAAGCTGGAACAGTATTAGTTCTCTTCGAGGAGGTATGCCACAGCCCAGTTCTATCCAAGGAGAAATAGTATATTAACCCACCCTTACAGCATGAAGAGACAGAGTCCTAGTTACAATATAGAGTGCAGCAGCTCGTGGCAATCTATTTGATTGTATGATAATGATCCTGGCGCTTTAGGAGTCTATGCAAGCAACTTCTTGTGAATAAAATAAGACAATAAATTAGCTTAGACAGCTGTTTCTTATCCTCTTCTCTGTCTTATGTTTACCATGCCGTCTGAATATCGTAAGTTACAGTGTCATCAGGAAGTTGAGCCCTCAAGCCACTAAATAATGATAAAGCTCATCTATCCATACACATTTTTGAAATCCTCCCTATGGAACCATACCCCCACAACCCATTCTAGAATAACTTTGCATATTCGCGTACGTATAGGATATGTTTCTATCCTCTCTGACCTTTTCCGCACGCTTTATTCGGTCTTTTGAAGATCAATGCGAATCAAGTAGTGCTAGAAAAGCCAGCCATTGATTATCACTTAGTTATGGCTATGTGATTTGAATTGGTTATGACTGGATTTATTAATCTAGCTTGCTGAGCGAGATGTGAAGGAGATGATCTATAAAGGTACAGAAAAATGGCTTGTACAGCGTAAACATGCTGTGGTGTTGGAGCGACAAAAGGGATGAGGTCCTCGACCAGGGCTGCCTTGAAACTGACATACTGATTTGGGCCCGTTGAAATAGATTCAAATGGTTATAAATCAGTAGTAAGGGGTGGCTTAACCTGGTTATTAGTTCCGTGGCATTGATGTAACTAGAGAACTGTTTACATATTTCGCAAACTTGGATCAATGTAGAAGCCAACGTCGCTAAACAGCGTTCCGCTTGAATGGGGTACACGTAATATTAGAGATTAGATGCTACGTGATCTTACATGTTAGGTCTGGTAAATTTTGGAGTAAATAAAGTTTCGGTTAGGCCCATTTATTCCTCAAGAACTATCTACAAAGGCGCAGGGGTATCAAGTATCAAGCATGCAAGATTCCATTGTCGCCGAGAAATATCATCTCTTCATCTAGATTCCTCCTCCTCCCCAGAATCAACACAACACCTCACTCAAGTACTAGGTTTAGGACTATTGTTAGCACTTCCACCACCCCTTTTCATCAGACCAGCGAAGAACGAAGCTAGAGCCTCGTTTTGCGATTTGCCATCTACAACTGAGCCGTTATTTGTTGGCTGGCCTGGGGTTGTTGGTTCTGGTGTTTGGTAGGTTTGCCGGTCCTGGTTTGGGTTAGCGGTGCTACTTTATTGGAGGAGTTGAAGGGAAGAGAGATGCTGGCTTTACCTTTAGTCGTTGCAGCATATCATCAGCGTCAACTTGGATGCCACCCATGTTGAATTGGACGGGTCCGATATGCTCATTTACACGTCCCTCATCGGTAGGTGTATCATCGCCACCAGTTTCAAACCCTGGCCCAGAATTCAAACGATGTGAACCACTTGCTATTCGGCTACTACTATCCAAACCAGACGTATCTTGCTTGATTTTATCAAGTATTTCAACTTGACTTGCTAGGAAAACCTGGGGTGCTAAACTTGAAACTTCGAGTTTGAGTCCTTTAGACTCGGCAGTCGTGGTTTGTAGAGCGTCAAGACTAGGATCTCGAATTGTTTCTTCATACATTTGGACAGCGCCACCTGGAAGGGGGGTAGACGTTGTTTCAATGCTTGTTATGACTCCTTCACTTGAGTCGGTGGGAATGACTTGGAATGATTCTTCGATATCGAGGGACCAGCCTTTGTTAACGGCTTCAACATCAAATCCTTCTCTTAGGACACGGATTTTGCCCCATGAATCCCAGTTTGGCGGTACGACTACCTTGTCTCTATCGATGACGTTGTGTTTAAGTGGCTGGCGTTTTAGTAGGGAGTGAATTCCTAAGGACGAATGTATCAGTCCTTGTAATGGACTTGTGACTGAGGGAATTGTGTAGATAAGAGAAGCGCCATCTGTGATATTGTTAACAGTTCATCTTTTCAACGGATGGGACATTTTCGAGATTGCGGATATCTTGTAGTGTGGGAAAACTTACGTTTCAGAAGAATTGTCCGCATAAATTGTAGAACAAAATCAAACTCCTCCTCTTTCCATGACCTCTCCTTTTCCAACACCTCAATTTTATCAGACTACTCCTTGGTAAGCATGGGTCCAAAATTTAGAATCTAGGAGTATCCTCACATGTTGGCACACAACGCACAGAGGCAGCCCCAAAGCTTCCTCCCATTCTCCAGGACCTAAAGGCAAGCTGACATCACCCTCTGCTGTACCGCTCGATCCTCCACCATCCAAACTATGTCCACCTCGCCCTCTATCCCTCCAACTCAACATCACCTCTTCCATTTTCTCTTTACAGTCCCCATCTAGCGAAGTCAAAAGAGTTCTTAGCAGCCGTATCCAATTTCGTAATTCTCTGAGCCAAAACCATGGTTCTGACCAGTTAAGGAGCACTACGATAAGCGTATTTGAAATGGTTTCTGGGGTTAAGAGTGGTTGGAGCAAAGGTGTGAGAGACGGAGAAGGATCTGCAAGGAGATATATGGAGAGTCGGGCTAGGATATCTAGAAGTTATTAGTACAACTTCTATGCTTCTCACATCTGCCGTACCTTCGTGGTCTGCGTCGAGCACGTCTTGGTATGTATACCCCAAAGCAAAGTTGTTTGCAATTGGCGGTTGTTTGCTACTTTGCCGATCTTGTGGTTTTCTTGATTCATCCAGCGACAAAGCCTCCAGAAATTCCCGTTGTGACTCCGTATTTCCTCCTATAAAAATGTAAGTTGATGCCCTTCTCCTTCAAATGGTAAACATACCTAGGACCAGTATATTCTTCTCTGGTAATTTCTTTCCGCTAGAGACACTGTTCAGCATGGACGACCACATGTTATTCTTCGCATCGGAGCTTTTGGGCCTGTCATGGTCACTGGATTGGGTATATGAGGAGATTCTATTATTTGAAGCCATGTTGAAGGTCAGGCCTTCCCTTTAGGGAGGTGGTTTGTAGATGAGCCCAAAGCTCCAAGATGTTGATCTTCGATTTCAGCTCGAATTGATTTTATCGACTCATGTGTCGCAAATCTAGATATATTGAAGCGCAATGTAGTAGAATTTGAAGCTTCAATGTCACCGTTGCGACTCGTATGTAAATAAACCGAACGCGTTCATCTAGAGAGTTTGACAAGGCTCGACCCTGCCAAGACATGAAGTCCGTGAACTTGGAGATTTTCAGCCTTGTCGGACATTTTAAAACCTAACAACAAGTACCACCTTCAACACCATGAATAGCATACGTCAAATCCAGGAGTTAAACAAGCGGGAATTGGAGAACAATGTGTACGTACATATGTAAACTTTCCCCCTTGTTATCACCTGTCAAACTGACCATATTCGCAGCTCCCCGGAAGCCTCATGGCATACAGATTATCGCGACACAGCCTATATTTACGTTGGTGGTCTCCCTTTCGAACTGTCGGAAGGAGATGTCGTGACCATATTCTCACAATACGGAGAACCCACATATATTAACCTCGTACGCGACAAAGAAACGGGGAAATCTAAAGGGTTTGCCTTCTTGAAATATGAAGATCAACGGAGTACCGACCTCGCAGTAGATAACTTGGGGGGAAGTGTGATTATGGGACGGACATTGAAAGTAGACCACACGAGGTATAAAAAGAAAGATGAGGATGAGGAAGAGGGCCAGTTTCTGGGTATTGATGCGCCACAAGAGGATGAGGAGAGTGAAGAAGAACGAAGACCTTTATTGAAGGAAGAGAGGGAATTGGCAAAGCTCATACAGGACCATGATGATGATGATCCAATGAAGGCATTTTTAATTGAGGAGAAGAAGGAGGAAGTCAAGCTAGCCTTGGCGAGGATCAAGGGCGGGGACAGAGGAAAGAGTGAGAAGGGGCATAAACATCGGCATCGGCATCATCGATCACATAGAAAGCACGATGAGGGAGGAAGAGATGAGGATGAGAGACGGCCGCACCGGCGAAGAGAGGAAAGAGAAAGAAGGAGATCTCGTTCTAGAGAAGGGAGTACTAGAGAAGAAAAAAGCCGACGCAACAGATCAGAGCGGGAGAAGAGCGAGGAGTATAGAGCGAGGAAGAGAAGTCCTAGAAGAGATAGCCGGGATAGAAGCCGTGAAATAAGGGAACATGAAAGAGCAAAGAGGCGACGTGATGAGCCAGTGGAAGACAGACCTCATCGTTCAAGGAGAGATTCCTAGAAATCAAATATTAAGTCGACAATTTCAAAACAAGAACCACTGGACAGTAAAACTAAAATCTTAAACCTAGCTGAGACTTTGAAGGAGCGATATAAGTCGAACTTCTCAACGGTGGCACAATAGAGAGTAACGAAGGACTGTCTGCTCGCTGACTCGTACCATAGAGAGTGATACACAGTAACTTGTGTATTGTACATGATACTATTCTATAACCACCTACAACCACCGAACTTCATAGTATATGCCGGGTATCATTGTCAGCACGGGAAAACAACAAATTACTCCAACTACATCATCTATTGAATGCATGCCCAGGACGCCAACGCTAAATCGAGACCGTGGAGGGTATAACGATATTTATCAATTTGCGCCAAGGTATTTCTTCCAACCCTCGCGCATACAATATCGCTTGCCGTCTTCACCTTCAGCAATGATGAACTTCTCCCATCTCCCATCCCTGCCAGCTCCAATCACTATGATGCTATGGTCGCTAGTCCATCCGATTACTCCTTTGGGAGCTCGGAAACCACCTTCAGGAGAGTTTAATGGTGATGCAGCACCATACAGTGGCTCATCACCAATCTCGAAGTGATGGGAAGCGAAAGAGTATATGTCCGAGAAGACTCGAGGTAACATTGGGATACGACCGAGTATTCCCCATTTCTGACTAGTTTCCGAGTCACTCACTGCAGGACTGCCTCCTCCATTACCGCCCATAGAGGTCAATCTTCGATGGGAATTAGGAGTCTCAGATCGTGGTGGTTTTGTGGGATGGGGTATGTCGAATATATGAAGAGTTGATTTGTCGGAAGTTACAGCTACCAGCTGCCCACTAGGAGATATCGCCACGGAAAATATAGTTGCATGATCCACTCCACGACGAAGTTCTGCAATTCTAGCACAGTTACTGGTTGCAAAAACACGAACCAAGGTACCCTAGAGATGTGATTAGAATTTTCCTTAACAGTGTATGGAGTTTGAATATACCGTTTCACTTGCAGTTGCCATAACTTCCCCATCTTGGCTAATATCTAGCGCTCGGAGGGCGGATGAATGCGCGGGTATGATGCTAACATTACGAGTACTTAGTTCGACCAGCTGTACCTGCCCCGGTGTCCTTCCTGGAAATGCCAGAGCCTTCGCGGTCAAGCAGCACAGCCCGAGCGGGTTATCTGCTGTCTCAAACTTCCCCCACAGATCTGGTTTCGACTTGAAATTGTACACATATATGCTGTTCAAGAGTGCGACGACAATATGAGACCTTGATAACTTGACTCCACGCACAGCAGTAACGACCGGTATTGTAATAACCACCTTTTGCTTCGCATCATCCCAGATAATCACCTAGATCAATACTCAGCATTTGTTGTATCGACCAGTTCTAGAACTGACTTTATTCTCTGCGAACTTGGGCTGCTTGCCGCCTCCGACAATAGCGATGTAGTTTGCTTTGCCCAGCATCTCCACCGCGCCTATGCCGGCATTAAAGTCTACATGGCTCAGTATTTTTCATTTAGAGTGGCGGGGGGTGGCAATCGTACCTCGTGTTACGCGCAACTGACATGGCTCTGAGTTGAAAACTAAAGGGAGACGTTAGTTGTTTGAGCCCATAGAGTTCGAGCTATCGTACATACTGCAAAATCCAGTGTCCAGTCCAACGGCAAAACAGCTGGCGTCCTGGTTGAAGGAGGCTGACAAGGCTGCAGGATGATTCGAGCTCTCGATCGCTGGTCTCGTATTCATGATGGCTGGAGAAACAGCAAAGATGCTTTGGGAATTAAACCCCAGGTGGAACCTAAAGGGTTACACACGTGTTGGGTGAGTATCTTCGTTGCTAGCTCACAAGGCTGGCGTTTCGGGATGGTGTTATCTTTCTTGAGCTTTGGTGTTGTGACCGAAACATGGGGTAGGCTGTCTTGGCGAGCCCCTATATTTTGGCGAGGCTGAGTTATGAAGAAGCTATCAACGAAATTTACTAGTTTGAAGTAAAGCTACTAGCGTACATCTCATCTTTCTTCCCAGCCTTGGTATGTCATGAGAAAATTCACTGATTTGACAGTTCAAAAGCCCTAAATTGCCATAGATTATCATAACTGAAGCTCACTGCCCATTTTAATCGCCGTCGGCCTAATCAGGCTAGCCTACCCACCCCCAGTCAGTTTGTCCCCTGAGGAAAGGAACGACCTCGAGACAATTTCAATTTCGCGACAACACATCTTCTCTCTAATAAGTCTGTCCACCAACCCTTTACCGCCACCAAATCCCTTAAAGCAACTCCAATTAATTCCCGTGGTGGTTTATCACGCTTGATCGTTTGCCATCATGTCTTCTCCATTGAGCGCAGTAGGTTGATTCCCCGCGACATTCAAATCTGCCTACCCCCTTACGATTATTCTAACCACAGCTTGCCTGGCAGGACCATGCCGGGGTTTGAACCAACGCATCCAATATTTAGGTGTTGATACTGACCATAGTTCCTCCACAGATTAAGATCCGCAGAAAGAAGAATGTCAAGAAGGGTATCCAGTTCTGCTTAATGGTTTGTGGTGCATCGGGTACTGGTATGTCGAGGTTCCAGATCGCAAAACGATAGCACAGTTTCCTAAACTTTACAGGCCGAACTACATTTGTCAACACCCTTTGCGGAAAGAAGGTTTTGCCAGGGAAGGATGCTGATGACCCGACAAATGCACATGTTGAGGAGGGAGTCCGGATCAAGCCCATCACCGTTGGTACGCACAATTATAAGAGCGGCATCATAGTTTCTGGTAGCTAATAGTACTGCAGAATTAGAATTGGATGAGGAAGGAACCCGAATTGCTTTGACGATTGTTGATACCCCCGGCTTTGGAGACCAGATTGATAACGAGGCGAGGTAGGACCAATTTTAAATGCTACGTGGGTTGGAAACTGACAGAAAAACTAGTTTTGGCGAGATCGTTGGCTTTCTCGAGCGACAATCCGATGATATTTTGGCTATGGAGTCCCGTATCAAGCGTAATCCTCGATTCCGCGACAATCGTGTTCATGCTCTACTCTACTTTATCACACCAACTGGCCACGGGTAAGTACGCACGAATCTGCACAGAGATCTAACTCTAACCAAAGCAGTCTCCGAGAATTGGACATCGAATTGATGAAGCGCTTATCACCCCGTGTCAATGTTATCCCAGTTATCGGCAAAGCAGATTCTCTCACACCCGCCGAGCTTGCTGAGTCAAAGAAGCTCGTCATGGAGGATATTGAACATTACCGAATCCCAGTCTACAACTTCCCCTACGACATTGAAGAGGATGACGAGGATACTGTTGAGGAAAATGCCGAACTCCGTGGGCTAATGCCATTTGCCATTGTTGGATCCGAAGAGGTGGTTGAGATTGGCGGGCGCAAGGTCCGAGCTAGACAATATCCATGGGGTGTTGTCGAGGTCGATAACCCAAGACACTCTGATTTCTTAGCCATTCGCAGCGCATTGCTACACAGCCATTTGGCCGATTTGAAGGAGATCACCAACGACTTTCTTTACGAAAACTACCGTACCGAGAAGCTCAGCAAGAGTGTGGAAGGTGGTGCTGGAGCGTAAGTTGACCGGACCTAAACGTAAAAGGATGAAGCTAACATGTATATAGTGATTCGTCATTGGCGCCAGAAGATCTTGCATCCCAATCTGTTCGCCTAAAGGAAGAGCAACTCCGACGTGAGGAGGAGAAGCTTCGCGAAATCGAGATCAAGGTACAGAGAGAGATCAACGAGAAGAGACAAGAGCTTTTGGCTCGCGAAAGTCAACTCAAGGAGATCGAAGCTAGAATGAACCGAGAGCAAAGCGCACACATGGAGGAGAGAGCCGCATATTCCAACGGAACCGGTGTGCACGCAGCTCCCGAGAAGGAGGCCGACGCATGAAGACAATGATGGCTTGTTATTTTCTTAGAACGTTAGTGCCTTTTCGATGACCAAAATTAACGAAGAATTGGGGGGACCGTTATTCGCAATCCCAGGACGTCGATGGTTGGGGTTTCGGAGCATGGGATTTCCATATTTTTTTGCTTTGAAGGGGGTTGTTCACCGGCATTTGCAACAAAGCAGTTATTCTGGCTCTGAAAAAGCTAATTGTGTTTTCTTACCACTTTCTAATGTGAAGCTAAATTATTTTTTCCATGCTGCTGTGCTTCCAATCTGTGAATGTGCGTTAATTGTTGGCATCACTATTCTGAAGACGAAGATGAAGAGTTCCCTGTTTTAACTCTCGTAAGATGTCATGTCATGCCTGTTGTATTCCCGTCAGCTGGAACTGAGACGGTGGGGAAACATGTCATGTCATTATATCCGTTGGTTGCATCAGCCGTCACAGCAGTATGTATGTAGGTATGATCAAGGTATGACCAAGAAGGAAGAGGTCTAAAGGTAGACTTAGACTATCGCTAGCCTTCCCTTCTCCTTTCTTCTCTGCACCGCAAACCCCCTTCTCGTGATGATTTTGACTTCTAGAGGTAAGACATGAGACATGAGACAGGAGGCATGATCAGAAATACAAAAAGAAAGTCCCTTGATGGCATATATACCCCAGTGAGTAATCAGTAACCAACGATGGGCATGTGAATGAGAGGATGAGAGAATGAAGGGGGGGGGAGGACTCACTACCGTAACTAAGTACATACATACATACATACCCCTGAGTTAAGCGAGGGTATCAAAACCCATACACGGTTGAAGGGCAAGTTCTGGAACGAAGACTAGGGATATGACGATCTTGCGTTTACCATACTAGATAAGGATCATAGACTAGGATGTTTGTCAATGCCATTAAGTTTGTACTCTATTCTATTGCATATGTTCTGTTCCTGATCCGTCCATCTCCATAACTCCAGGCTGTCCCATAATCATCCACAAACACCAATGCAGCACATAGGGAAAAAAATAAGAAATAAATGTAATAGGCCATTAACTCCGACTCTACTCCTCTTCTTTCACTCCAATACTAAAGAAAGACTCCATCACTGTCCTCACTCCTGCCACTCCCGCTTGCAATCCTCCTTCTCCTAGAACTCAAAAACATATCAACCATTGTCTTACTCCCAATCTGCTCAACCGTCATGACATTGGCGCCACCGTCTCCGCTACCATCGGCATCACTTCCACTTCCACCACTCATATATGGACCTAATAGACCTGTTCCCTCAACCCCATAGGGATCATCTTCGGTCTGCTTAGAAGTACCAGCTCTCCACTCAGCTCCCGGTGTCCTAGGTCGGGATATTGACCTCACGCTCGCAGCTCTTCGTTCGACAGCTTGAATATCTACTCCATGTCGTGAAGCTGGAGTATTGTTCGCACTTTTATTCTTCTTAACTAATCTTGCTGGTGTAACACTAATAGTAGAACTCTTGGCACTTCGAACACTCCTCATTGTGGAATTAGAAGTGTTCCTCTTGTGCAGCAAATTCCTGCCATTGACGCTGGAAGTCTTGTTGGCTGGATATGGAGATTTGCCACGTGCAGGAGTGACACTCCTAGAGAGCGGTGAGCTTTTCGGCGTCTTAGGAACTAATGGAACGAGACGGAGAGTAGAGCGGGTTGGGATTGGTGGTGGAGGTGGTATTCGAGGACTATTCTCTTTGTTGTGAGGATCAACATTCTCAACGAGGGATACTGCTGATCTGTTCTTAAGAATCGGTTTTAGTACCGGGATATTTTGTGTGGCTAGCTGCGGGATGTTATGATGGATAACAGTAAGAGGCTGTTTACTAAGTGCGCTATCAAAAACGGGTTGTTGGCCGCCGCTGAAGGTCCTGTTTGTCGCCGGAACTTCATCTGTGACTTTTCTCTTGCCGGCAGCATCTTGAATCAGCTCTTTGGTAGCCTCGGCAGTCTTTCGAATATCAGCATCATTAGATGGCATAATCTGAGCTAGTTCTCGCACGTGGCGTCCTCGAAAGGAGTTAGGCATAGTGGGCATGGCATAGTTGATGTATGAAGCCGCGGGACTCGAATTGTACTTGGCCCTTTCCAACTTAGAAACCTCCGACGACATCCACATTTTCCAATCGTTAGAGCCTGCAGACCTAGTACTCTGATGACCTGTAGAACCAGTAGGTCTATAAACCGTCGTATCAAGAATAACAGCATCTCCAGGGTTTGGGGTGATAGTTCTCATCTGCGTCGGATTTGAATATGGCATCGACAAAGCAGCCTCAGGAGCCTATATAGGAATCGGCCTCATCAGTACACCCCAACCAAATATGAGGTGTCAATCTTTTCTAGATAAAATAGAAGATTATATGGTGCTTTGGTGGGCAGACTTACTGGTGTTCTGAAACCAGTTGTTCTCGAGTAGATGCTATCAGAATAAGCCACTCCAGATACAGCGTCAACTGCGTTATCATGATCTGTTGCAGCTGACATCTCATAAGGCACAGTATGCATTGGTGTATTGGTTACAGGAGCAGTGGAAGGGCGAGAATTGCTCAACGCCATTGCACGACGGAAAGGACTTGGCGTTCTCCTAACTGCAGTAGCTGGACCAGCACCAAAGAAAGCACATCTAGAATCACGTATTGGCTGGAGCAAATTCTCATTCTGAATGAAATCTCGTGTATTTGTGGATGACGCTTCCGGAACAGTATAAAAAGACTCCTTGGTAGCATTGGAGACAAATGATTCGTTGCAATGGCTTATACCATAGTTTTGTAGCTTCTTGGAAGGTTCCTTGGGTGAAAAGACATCATCCTCCCTTCTCACGTTTGCTTGCTGGACTGCATCGGCTTGTACCCACTGATGTACATGTGTGTCATTATAACCAGCATTGTCTTCAGCTTGAGCAATATGGACAAGATTGGTATCGACCCATTTGTGTTGACAGTAGGACGATCCTGCCTTGCTACTTCCATTGCTGCTAGGAACGTGTCTTATGGTTGCTGGAGTACCACTGTTGATTAAGCTATCCACACTGCCCTTTCGAGAAGCTTCAAGCTTTGCCCTTGGAGAATTCTCGTCTAGCCGCTTCATCAGAGCCGAGTATACTCGAGCACTGTTAACACCCCCCTGGGCCTGAGACGGGACGTGACCCACACTCTTACTTGGCCTATGAAGTGGAAGTGTTGGATAGGCAGAAACCTGGTTCTTAGGTCGATGAAATGTTGCCGACGAGAGATGAGTGCCGTTCTCGTTGATAATGGAAAGGCGCTGCAGCTCTCGCTCTTTTTCTGCGTGAGTGAGTCTTTGCGCTTGGCTATTCATGGTAGTGACTGCGGTAGTATTGTTCCAGCTCGTCACTCTAGACTTCTCACTAGGGGGACCACCGGAGCCTACGATACTACCGGCTTGTGATCTCAATGTCTGATTGGATTTTGCAGCGTGAAGAGACCCAGAACGAGAGGCAACACTCAGAAGTGTTGCTTCATTAGGGTAAGGAATATTTGAGGATTCGTAAGTGAAGCTCATATTGCCATTATACTCACGAACGTGTGTTTCTGGGGCATGAACCTGTTGATTTGGAATTTCAACAGGATCTTTATTACGCCCAAAAACCTTCTTCAGCCTGTCCTTCATATTCCGAGAAATCTTACGTGCCTTCTCCTTTAAGCCAAACTCTTTGCCTGATTTTATGGAATGTGCTTGGACGGAGGATTTTGTTGGCAGGCTATTAATGCTTGAACTGCGGACTGATTTTCTGAACTCTCTCTCTTGCCGTTGTGATTTGGAACGAAAGAGAAAAGACGGCTGTTCACGCAACCTTTGCTGCGTTGTTTCATGGAAGAATCTGTCTCGAGCCATTTGCACGGCTGTGTCATTACTCCTACGTTCACGTCCTCCTCGGAGAAAGCTCATTGATTTTGGAGCCCTCAATAACGTCGGAGAAGCTTGAGGGGTTTGAGAAATTGAGTAGTTGAAAACTGATCTGCCTGGGCTATCATTCGTATAATAGACACTGGGCACCTTGATAGGTCCAAACATAGATTTGGACTTTCGAATACGACGATATGAAGAAGGAGTAGATGCGACATCGTCTTCTTTGGTATAGTATTCGTTGAATGCTGAAGAGGCTGCAACATAACTTTCTGGTCCTCCTTTCCCCGATGCCTTTCCTAATGATGAAGATCGACTTGGAGGACGGTATGAAGCTGGAACTGGCGCATTCGTTGTCAAAGCCATCGGCCGAAGCGTCGCAGTGGACGGCTTTGCTTCGACAGAAGGTCGTAAAGGTCTACTGCCAGTTACAGATTGCTGGTAACCACCCTGTCTAGGGCCAACGAATCGTACACTATGCTGGTGTCTAAGAACTCGGTTCTGATTCTCTCCCGTGGGTTGCCACATCTGTTGAGATTGGCTCGACGTGGTGTTACTCCTTGAGAGACCCGGCCTCCCAGCATCACCACTTCTTCTCTCCTGTCCTCGACTGAACGCAAGCGATGCCGCCGCCTGGGCATGCTGGCGGGCAACTTCCGGATCCATGGACTCATGCTTAGAATGAACTGAAGATGTTGATTTGCGCCGGTTTACACCAAGGCGACTAGTGCTATTTCTGTGATGCATCATTGAGATCTGCTGTGATGTGATGTGGTTTCAAGAACTAGGTATGGAAAGGAAACGAAACTGGAAGATCGCGATACAGCTACTGTTCGCCGTAGCATGCAAATTATTAACCAAAAGGTGAGACTCGACATATAAGAACAAGGGAAAACGATCCCGACTTGGGGTTCGACGGAGAGAGTAAGGGTAGGTTTCTGCGCGTGGTAATTTGGGAAGGAGCAAATAGCAACACCACTGCCTTCTAAACATTGTCTATAGTAAAGAAAACAGGATTGCATAGGCTTCCAGAACGGAGAAGACCCAGGCAACTGCCCAAGCTCGAAATATGAGATGTATGTTACCACAATGTCCAAACACAAGCGCTAGTGCACAGTGACAGTTTCTTCGACAGATTGAGGGATAGTTGATATGCGAGGGACTCGAAACAAGATTCAAGATTGATCAACATGGGGGACTTCTTCAGTATTACCCAGAAACACTGTAAATATAAAAACAAAATGAGTTGAAATGTGCTGCAATATCGAACAGAAAATGAAAAACAACCCATTCAGTGACAAGATTCAGTAGTATGCAGTTTGAATATTCTTTATTTCTACTGTTTATGTAAACAACAGGACACGCAATGCTCTCACCGACACAAGGAAACCCGTTATAATCAAAATTTAAGTAAAATGCATACATGATAAAGAGTTAGCTCCCGCCGATACCAGCCATCATCCAATTATGCGACAACCTTTCCAGAAATAATGTTCAAGCCCTCCTTCATAGCCTTCTCTAATAATTCGATGGTGGAAGGAAGCTTGACCGATTCAGAAGAAGTGTCTTTCTTAGCATTGTAACCGCCTGCCTTGATGATGGAAGAGAAGTTGGATGAACCGCCTCCGTTCCAGATGAGAACGTTCTTGGTGTTGGATGGCACGTCGGATAGTGCACCTTCGGTGGCAATTGAGATGATGGTCTCCTTGAGCTTCTTGGGGGTAATTTCCTCCACAGCATAGGCGGAGTCAGAAGAAGGCTGGAGGGAAAGATAGTAGGCCAAAAGACCAGCAACATGGGGTGAGGCCATGGAAGTACCCGAAATGGTGTTGACAGCATACTTGCTGCCGATCCAGGTAGACATAATGTTCAAACCAGGGGCGAAGATGTCATTGCATGGTCCAAAGTTGGAGAAGTAAGCCCGAGAATCATCGAGAGCAGAGGCTCCAACAGTGATGGCTTTCTCAGAGGCAGCGGGAGAGTAGTTGCAGGAGTCAGCATTGTCGTTACCGGCGGCAACGGCAAAGTGAATACCAGCAGTAACAGCACCATCAACAGCACGGTCAAGCGCTGGTGATTTGCCACCACCGAGAGACATGTTGGCAGCAGATCCCTTGAAGCCCTTCTTTCCCTTCTTGGCCTTCTCGACGTGAGCATTAGCTGCCCACTCGACACCCTTTACCACGTCTGCCATGGTTCCTGAACCATTGGATTTCAGGACCTTGACGGCATACACATTGGCCTTCTTGGCGACACCGTACTTCTTTCCGGCAACGGTACCAGAGCAGTGAGTTCCGTGACCGTTTCCATCCGCATCTTCATCGTTAGCTGGGATGGTCTTGCCCCAGTGTGCACGACCCTCGAAGTCAACGTGCTCGGTGTTGGTTCCGGTGTCAATGACATAAACATCAACTCCCTCACCAGCATCAGCCGCGTAGAGGTATTGGTTGAAGGTGCCGAAGGAAAGCGCCTTGCGGTGGGAGATACGAGCTAGACCCCATGGGGCTTGCTTCTCGAGCTCGCCCGAGTCGCCTAAGGCGTGAACGACGGAGTCTTTCTCGACGTACTCAACCTGGGATTCAGTTAGCATCGGTCTCCAAAGCACCCAGCTTTGAACATGGTAGCACGGGAGATAAGAACCCATCACGTGCATGATGGCTCTTGTCTCGCAGCAACCATGAAACTAGCTGAAGGATTGGGTTTTCGGTTGAGGCTGCTTACATCTGGATGTCTTCGGACCTGCTCAATGACGGAGTCATCAAAGTGCCCCGAGTACCCCAAGAAGTCTCCTGCGATGTTGTATGTGTGCTTGATACCGTCAAAGATATCGGATGTGAGCGAAGATGAGCGTTTCCGCAGCTCCGTTCGTACGTTCTCACTCTCGAGATGGGCATCCTGTACCCATAGGTGATGATCGGCAGCGGCTGCTTCCGTGACGTGCTTCTTGAACACGACCTAGCAGCTATCAGTGGGCGTTCTCTTGAGCGAGAACTAATAGTACTTACAATGTAGGAATCAGGTACCTCGACGGCGTTCGACGACGAGATTATCGGGGCGGCGTCCTTGTGGATGGTCTCGGTGCTGAAGGAAGCCGGTGCCGATGACGCCAGCAACGGCAGGATAGCGAGGATAAGCCCACGCATAATGCGAGAATGAAAGTCTACCTGCGACTGAGAAATGTGATGTTGAGTGGCCTCACGAGATGTGCGACAATGGAAATGTTGACGGGGCGGCGTGAGTTGACGATGTTGGGGAAAGAAGATGGAGGATGGAGGATGAGGATGCGGATGATGATGATGATGATGGGGGCAGTAGCTGTGGTTATGAAGCTCGGCTGGGGCCTGGTTGCTAGCGCGGGCCGGGGGGGTGTTGGTTGGCTGGGGACTCACTTCACTTCACTTTGCTGCTCAGCACTCACCTCAACTCAGCCAGGCGGCCACGGATAAGCGATAAGGTGGGAAAGGCTTGGCACTGGGCCCGGAAGCAAGGTGGGTGAGTGAGTGAGTCGAGACAGAGTCGAGTGAAGGTTAATCCCGAAGGTTCAGGAGGCGACGAGGTGAGTTTAGGTAAGGCAGGTCTAAGTGAGTCTAGGTGGGTGAAGGTGAGTTTAGGTGAGGCAAATGGCGTACAAAGTGAGGAATGCACTGCACACAGGACTACAAGATGATAGATAAGGTGTGATCATCCGTCCATCTCTCATCATGGATCATTGATCATTGATATTCATGGATTCATTGATTCATCCGCAGCTGCGGTGGATCAGGTTACCCTACTAGACCAGCTGCGGTATATAGATCAAAGCTACCTCTACTACTTATCACGGTATACACGGTAGTGTTAGACACTGTATTACGGTCTATGGTGCTAGGACCACGATTACCATGACTATGTATGGTACGGTGTTTCGAGTGAACTACAACCGACGCTCGCATACGGTATATAGATACACGAGATATACACAATATATACATATACCTACAACATATGTTCTTTGTCATAGAAACCGTACCGCACCGTTTGTCCTTTTATACATCCCATCACACCTTGGGGCCCATCTATTCACGATCTCGATTCGAGGTGGTGCGTCAAACAATTGTGACACAGGAAAGACGTGCTTGTAACCACGGCCATCTCCAATCTCCCATCAGCTTGTCTGTCTGTCTACTGTGGATTGCACTACCACTTGATAGTGTTCCCGATGCGTGAAAGCAGACGGCATCAGGCAGACGGTATTTGATTTCGTAATAGGTGTCTTTACCCTCAAGTCTTGCTGGGTACGTGATGAAACTCTCTTTCTGGCCGTCAACCTTCCACATTCGAGCAAGTCTGGTCATATTGTGTGTCGTGTCGTGTCGAGTCGTGTCGGTACCTTTCTCCGCCCCCGTTCCCTCCAGGGTCCCCAACCGCTGCCGAGTCATCTGCACTGTACTGCACTGCACTGCACACCCCACCATAGCTACTACGGAACGATGCTGCTATCTGACCAAGCTATCGTCCAGCTCTGGTGGCCCTGAAACCCCGAGATGTAAATAGCAACATGTCCCCCAACGCAACTGCTTTGGATCTGATGGTGGTTGAGGCCGTGTGCTTCTTCTTCATTCTCTTCATCTTCGTCTTCGTCTTCATCCTCATCTTTTTCTGTCCTTCTCCTCGCATCAACCCCAATCCGCCCAGCTTCCCTCTCTTCCCAGCTACCCCATCCATCCAGGTTCTCCATAATAAATGAGCCAGCGGGTGGAGGTCTCGTGAGCAGCAATGGCCGAGTGCGGACTGATAACAGACCGAATCCACGCATGCTCTCCTCGCCACAGCATGGTTCCTATTGTGGTGCACATCGTGTGGCAATTGATGTGGCCGCCTCACCCATTAAAGCCAGAGCGTAAAAGAGTCACAGGCAGACAGGTGAGACCGGTGCAAGCATGCTGGTAATCATACTGTACTTGGTATCGCTTTGTCTTGGACTGTCCTCATGCCAATGTCTCACTCACGTGCTGCGGCGATCGAGTTGACCAGAACTAACAGAACAGGCTACGCATGTGGCATCTAGCCTTGTGGTGATTCACTCCTTTGAGATAGAGACGGACCGTAAAAGAGGAACAAATGCTACCGTGGTCGAGGCTGAAGACATCTATCCCCCAAGACAAGATTAGGCCACTGAATGCCATCAAGTGATGGCTGGTTTATGACTTGGGGAGCTTGCCCACAGCCTTGCCTCCTACGTGTGCCAATAGATAGAGGGACGAGGCTGATAAAACCCCCCCAAGATCGTGATGGAATCGGGTAAAGAGGCATGATTGGAACCATTTTGGAAGGGGAATCGTGAATTGCCAGACGACCAATATGATATCCCATGTAGACTTGATTTGAAGATCATTCAGAGAGAATTGTCCCTTCTTCCCCAGCTCTACGATCCCTCAAAATAGAACGGTATCTTGTGCCTGAGGCGGCGCAATACCATCTTTAAGTCCACCGTATTGATTGGACCCTGTTCACAGCCTCACTCGTCAGCTTCGAGCTCTAGCAGGCTGTTTGACATGTATGAAATCCAAAACATTTAACGAGCCTAATTAAATCTCACACGTCCAATTGTCCGCTAAATTTTCTGGGAAAACACAAGAAATCATCCAATTCTACGGTTCGGTCTTCCTAATTGCGTGTACATGAATGCGGCCAATGTGTAGAGGCCCCCACCCGGAAGCCTGGGAACTCCAACAGCGTGAAGGCAGGTGTTGATGAAGGAGGACGAGGAAAAGCATCTGCTTCGATAACACACCATCGAGGGGAGAAGGATGTCTGTGAACTCGAGGAGGCATCGTTCCTCGACCGCGGCGTCCACAGCCCCCGAACAAACCAAAGCCACGGCGGTCTTAGCACAACTGCTCGACACCTTATCTGCCACGCTACGCACGAGGTCGGGGAGCCTGCATCCGGATATCACAAAGGTTATTGGGGATGTTCGACCTATACGGCAGTGTTTAATTGCTACGGCGGCGCCTGCAAGGCCGAAGGATGACTTCCGCCATCTAAATGGCTTCCAGATCCTGATAGACACGCTGCGTGCATACTCCGGGTTCTATCACCCAACTAAACGAAGCCAAAAGGAAAAGGAACAGCTGTTTGAGTTGCTAGAGATCATCCTAGGGGTGCTGGCACAAACATTTCGAGACCATTATGGGAACAGGAGATACTTCAAGCGGAGAGTAGAGGGTGGTGGCTGGAGTGCCTTGGAGCAGACGATAGCCAGTATCGGTGTTGGCGGAAGCGAATCAGATATATGGAGCGAAGCACAGCTGTTTGGGAAGCTCCTGGCTTTTGCACTGGATGATAAGCGGTTTGAAGAGCTCTGCTTGCATGCCGGTGAGCTACACGATTTAGATTCAAAGAAAGAGGAAGAAACTCCGGAAAATGATGAAGATGGCGAAGAGCCTTCCAAAAGACAGGCTGATGCCTTCTTCACCACCAGAAGTGATGAAGCAGACAGCCTGAAGGGCGATGAAAAAGTCATACTGCTGGTAAACGACAAGCTGGGCGATTTACTGAAAGAGAGTGCTACACTACCGAATGCTGAGATTGTTCATATAATCATCGATTTCTGGAAAACTATACCGCGGAGCGATACGGCCGCCGTGAATCCTGCTGCATTGGTTGTCATTTTGACCCTCAGTAAGGTATCATCGATTTCGAAGCATAATCTGCTTGCGGTGCACTCTACGGGAATATTATCAACACTTCTCCCACTTGCCTTTGATCCGGACACCATACTGGGCGATGCCGAGAGAGGCTGCGTGGAGGCACTTTGTAAATCTCTGGTGTCTCTAGGAGTCAGTGGTCTAGAAGATGCGCAGTTTCTCATAGCAAATGATACCCCCAACACTTCTGAGTTCCTTCTAGAAGCCATGAAAGCATCAATCTCTCCCTCTTGTATCCAATTTGACCTCTCTTTGAATGGCTATGCATCCATAGAACTACCCAGTTTAGGCCGGCCGTTTCCTCCATCATCAGGCGGCTACACTTTTCAAGCTTGGATCTATGTGGATCAATTTGATCCAGCTTCTCATACTACCATTTTCGGAGCTTTCGATTCTACACAGACGTGCTTTGTTCTTGCCTACCTCGAAAGAGATACTCATAACTTCATTCTACAGACGTCCGTTACATCTTCACGACCAAGCGTAAGATTCAAGTCAGTTGCGTTCAAAGAGCGCCGGTGGTATCATATTGTGATCAGCCACAAGCGTCCCAAAACTTTGTCGGCGAGCAAAGCAGTGCTTTATGTAGATGGAGAGTTCTCTGAACAGGTCAAATGCACGTATCCTGCAAACCCACCTCTCTCCAACGCGAGTACCGAAAGTTTCGCATCATTCGCATCTACAACTACAAAGGCAAATCCAGTACAAGCCTTTCTCGGAACACCTCAAGATTTATCGTCTCGTCTGGGTCCCGGAGTAGTTTTCTCCCGCTGGTCATTAGCTTCTGCACAGCTATTCGAGGATATTATTAGTGATGACTTGATAGCCGTATACCACCGTCTTGGTCCTCGTTACAATGGTAACTTTCAGGACTGTCTTGGTGCATTTCAGACTTATACTGCTTCAGCAGAGCTAGGAATGCGGAATGACTTGATGCACCCAGGTAAAGACGAAACCTCAGATATCATGACCGCGATCCGCGATAAAGCTAGTACACTTGTCCCAGAGAACCGGATACTCTTAAGCATCCTTCCTGCAGCGGTTATGGGTGATGACGATCGTTACAGACGTCATGAATCACAGCTACTGCGAGGCTTGAATCGAACTTCTTCAAGTAACCTCTATCAACTAACCCACAACACGGGCACGTCATTAGCTATCAATGCTGCAATCCCTTCGATCAATGAAGCACTTATCAGAATGCATGGATCTACTGTTCTGACGGGTAATCCCGTCGTCATTGTCCCGCAATCCATGGACAATACGATGTGGCGCCTAGGAGGTTTCACAGGCATAGCTTTAAAGCTGGTCGAGAACGCAAAGACCAAAGACGGCATTTTGCGAGCTGTAGAGACTCTCTTCACCAGTATCAATAGTAGCTGGCGTAATAGTGAAGCTATGGAGAGAGAAAACGGCTACGCGATATTAGGAGCTCTGCTTCGTGGGAAAATTGGTGCTGGAACAGTGGTGGCATCCAGATCATCCAGCAACGAGACGTCTCAGCTGTCAGTTGATGATAGAGAGAAGCTTGGATTTCAGCTGTTAAGCCTTGTATTGGAGTTTGTAGGTTATAACCTCGAACATCCCGAGGAATCTTTTATAGTCAATCCACTTGCATATCGGATCCTACTTGTGGATTACGACATGTGGAGAAAAACTGCCCCGATCACCCAAAGGCTATACTACAAGCAGTTCATTACATTCGGTGTCCAAAGCAAATTCCACCAATTCAATTCTCGACGTTTATTCCGCATGCGTAGGTATTCCTTGAAGAATTCTCCCTTACATACTAACATCTATGCTAGGTATTGTTAAACGTTTCTTGGATGCTCTCAAAGCCGAGGTCTTCCCGCAAGAAACGTTCCCTGATTTCATGGAAGCTCTCACGAGCCTTGTAAAGTGCAACATGACTGCGGAAGTATTTCGATCTTTAGCTCTGTTCATCACATATGCGTATCATAAACCTACGTCTCCTTCATCTCGCACAACACCTAAGGGCACTTCCAATGTGGCTCTCAATCGCTCAAGGACCATTTCGAATGGGCCAGTCAGGCCGACGATCACGACGTTGTTTGATGGGAGTGGAAAAGAAGTCAATTCTGTCAGCATGACGAAACGGCAGCTTGGCAATAAGGTTCTAGAGATGTACACGGACTTTCTGTGTGAGAAGAACAGTTCATCGAACATTAAGAAGTTTGCAAGAACGGTCACAAATAAGGTATGGTCACCAAAAACTTCCAGTTTGCTTTATCTAATTTTACAGTGGCTTTTGCACCTCTTGACAGAAGACGATCCTGAAGTAGTGTTTTATGGATCTAAAATTCTAGCTCGACTTCTCGTTGTTCATGGTCCAACCTATGTTGGCAAGTTTGGCTCAAAGACCGGCGGATTTGCAATCATGCGCTTTCGTCTCAAGCGATGGTGGGACATTGCACCATTATGGCCGATCCTTTTCAGCATTCTCTTCGCGCGAGATGTTGCAGATATTAACTTCGAGCGATCGTTCGACCTATTCAGTCTGCTAGAGACCTTCAGCAATTGCAAAGTTGTTTATTCAGGCATCCTTCCTGTGATTACCGCTATGCTGCAACATGGGTTGAAAGATGTTCTTCGGACCCAAGATGATCCAGATTCACCCCTGGCTGATCGTGGAAATGGTCAAACAGTGTCAAACTCAAGCGTGGCACAAGCTCGTCTTAGATCAATGTCATTGACGAAAGAACTAGAGACCCGACGTAAGTTCGTCCAGCGAGGCGTAGAATCTCCACTGACGCCAGCATAGAAACCAGCCAGCCTCGTAGTCACCGTCTTGGAGGCCAAGCAACTGTTTTGCATACTGTGATCCGTTTCTTTGCAGACCTCCATAGCAAGTCGCCTGATTTCAGGGACTTTGCCGTGGCATCTGATTATCTCAAACTATTGCTTGCAGTGCTGTTTCCGGTAATTGTTAGCACTGATGCCGTCAGTGCAGACACAGAACTCAACTCCCGCGACTCAGCTTTGACGTTTGAAGGCGATGATGTTATCATTCGTCCCATAAACCGAGTATCAACCACTCCCGCGCCAATAGTGCGGACCTCCAACGTAGAGACTCTCCTTCCACCAAGCCCAACTAAACAGAGAGCTATGCCTCTTCGACGGGGATCATCCTTTGTTCTATTGAGTAAGACGTCAGGAAATAGCCCATCGTCCGCTCGCTTGAACCTTGTTATGTCCCCGAAGAAGAAGATTGCCGCACAAAAAGTTAGCAATGCATTAGTTGAAGGCCTACTTGAGCTCGTCATCAATGTATTCATCGATCAGGTGTTAGTTCGAAAAGAGTTTCCAGGATTCAGCTTGTTCCTTAAGGTCCCTCCAGGATTCCAGGAACATCAAGCATACTTCGAATCGTACATCTTGCGGAACACGATCTCTCAACTAGGGAATACTATTCAGCTAGATCAGAAATCCCTTCTAGAGCCGAAGTTGCTGCAAAATACGGCACGATTTGTGAACCATATAGGCGAAGCTGTATTCGAAGGTTGGTTTTTGAGTGGAGCCGAGCCACTCCTCGACTTTATTGGAACCCTGTTGGAATATCTACAACGACCAGAAGTTGCTAGAGTCAAGAGTGTGCGTCTTTGTAGTCAAGCAATTGCGTCGCTGAAGACTGTGTTTTTGCGGATAGTTCTATTACGGCTTTCAGAGCTTGATAGCAAGGTTGTTCCCGAAGATGATGTAGCCACATTTATGGACAAACTTATGTACTGGCAGACGGTCTTTCTATCATCCGACAATGATGATGAAGATTCACTAAAGCTTATATGCTATCAGCTGTACCTGAAATTGGTTGATCCTAGGCCGAAAGTACGGCTGACTGCCGCAAATTTGTGGCGCATCATGCTTGTTCAAAAGCCGGATGAAACATCTATTATGCTTCATCACACTATGCCTACTGAGTTTTCACATCTGAGCTCCGGATTCAAGAAACTCATGGGAATGGACAACGAGGCATTTGTAGGCTGGGTGGATGAGCATCGCGTTGAATTAGACTCGTTGTTCTTTGGAGCCATGTCTCGAACCTGGGAGGAGTTCGTGAATGCAGAGAATATCAAGACCGAAGACACTGCTAAAACTCGTGTTGCGAAACGGAGGGAGAAGCTGAAGCAGTGGTATGCGGAGGACTTAAACGAAGAAGATGTCTTGCTCCGACACGACCTTGCGTCTACCCTCTGGATGAAGAACATTTACCAGTCTGAGCACCTCAAACACCAACGTGCACAACAAGATCAGCAGGATAATTTTACTTTCCTAGCGTCAACATTCTCAAAGATGGACCGAGAGCTAAAGCGGCCGTGTGCTGTTTTTGAAGACAACAAGCCTGTGAAGTGGAAGCTCGATAGAACGGAAGGCCGAAATCGAATGCGTCAACGTATGGTGCCCGATCGTGCAGCACCGCTGTATGATTATCAGCCAAAACGCAGAGCAACAGATGCTATGAATGGGCTGCCTCCTAAAACACCAAATAAGCTTCTGGCTATTCCTACACCTGGGGGCGAAAATACTCCCTCTCCAGGCGGCTTTGGGCCTCCTACACCCATAGGAGAGGAAGGACCCACCGTTCCACAAGAAAGTCCTAACGAATCTGCCGAGACCGTGATTGCGGAAGAAGACTTTGAGCTTGTTGAGGACCCAAATGAACCTGGAGATGAAGCGTATGAAGATAAGAATCGAAAAGTCATGCGAAGTCTTCAGCGCGGAGACCAGGTCCAGCAGGTCTTTAACATCTCTCGAGTCATTGGTCTGGAGGCAGTTGAAGGCTTATTGATCATTGGGAAAGACTCGCTTTATTTAATTGATAATGTGTTTCAAAGATCTGATGGCGAAATTGTGAATGTTGCACAAGCACCGAGTGAGGAACGAGATCCTTACCTGCAGTTGATTGCGGGCCAAAAAACCACGGAAAAGAGAACACCACCTGCTCGGACAGAACAAGAATCGCGGAGTTGGAAGTGGAGCGATGTCATCAGCATGTCCAAGCGTCGCTTCTTGTTCAGAGATGTCGCAGTAGAAGTCTTCTTCACAGATGGACGTAGCTATCTCTTGACGGCCATCTCTCCCGCACTACGGGATGACTTGTATCAGAAACTCACTTCCAAGGCTCCACATTCAAGTGGCAGCTCCAATCTTCCTAATCCGGAGCATGGGTGGCGGCTGGAGGCGCTCAAGGTTGCAGAAGAGTCATCACCATCTTTTGGCTCCAAGTTTGGTAACATATTCAACTCTTCAGCCTGGAACCCAGCAATGCGAAGGTGGGCTAAGGGCGAACTCTCCAATTTTCACTACCTCATGCTGGTCAACACCATGGCGGGACGTACTTTCAACGATCTCACTCAGTACCCTGTCTTTCCATGGGTGCTGGCTGATTACACCAGCGAGGAACTTGATCTCAATAATCCGGCATCATTCAGAGATTTGTCAAAGCCAATGGGTGCTCAACATTCGAACCGCCAAGCCGAGTTTATCGAACGGTACAAGACGTTTGCAGATATGAGCGACCAGAACACACCAGCTTTCCACTACGGAACACATTACTCATCAGCAATGATTGTCACTTCGTACCTCATCCGACTTCAGCCTTTTGTGCAGTCCTACCTTCTGCTTCAAGGCGGTAATTTTGATCATCCAGACAGGCTGTTCTTCTCTATTAAAAAAGCTTGGGAATCTGCTTCTAGAGACAACATGACCGATGTTAGAGAACTTATTCCAGAGTTCTTCTATCTTCCAGAATTCTTAACAAACAGCAATGGATACAATTTTGGACTGAGACAAGGAACTGGAGGTGCAATCGATACCGTTGACCTGCCACCGTGGGCTAAAGGTGACCCAAAGATCTTCGTCGCAAAGCACCGAGAGGCTCTCGAAAGTCCATACGTGAGTAAACATCTTCACCAATGGATCGATCTTGTCTTCGGTTCCAAGCAACGCGGCGATGCCGCCATTGATTCCGTCAATGTCTTCCATCATCTCTCTTACCACGGTGCCAAAGATCTTGACACCATCGAAGATCCAGTTGAGCGTCTTGCAACCATAGGCATCATACACAACTTTGGCCAAACGCCTCATCAGGTCTTCTCTAAACCGCACCAAGCTCGAGAAGATCACCGCCATAAAATTCGTCGTCTCGACACATCTTCCGAGTCCTTGACACCACTCCCCTTCCCTCTATTAGAGTCTCATGAACGCGTGACTTCTCTGATTTACTCCCCGAAACTTGATCGTCTCCTCTGCGCCACCGCATTCCGTCTCAACCTCCCTCCAAATTATGATAAATACCTCGAATGGGGGTTTGCTGATAACAGCATTCGCTTCTTCTCCAACGAGTCCAAGAAGCTGGTCGGTCTTTTTGAAAATTTGCATCAAGGCCAACTGTCCTGTGCGTTGTTTGCCAGTTCCCAAATACTCATCACAGCTGGTGACGATTGTGTGATTTCGGCTCACACGATTCTGAACCCCGGTTCCAAGACTGTTGAACTCCAGCCGCGAGCCTCACTGTTTGGACATCGTACGCCCGTCACCGTCCTAGCAGTTTCAAAGTCATTCTCAACGCTTCTATCCGCTTCCGAAGACGGAACGGTTATTCTATGGGACCTGAACAGATTCGAATTCGTGAGAAAGCTATGCAGTGGACGACCGATCGAGTGTGCAAAGATCAACGATGTCAGTGGTGACATTATGCTTTGTCGCGGCCAGAAGGTCGCGCTCTACACGCTCAACGGCGACCTGCTCCTCGATCAGAACATCTGTTCCGACAACGACGACTGGATCTCCACCTGTGCTTTCTACGAGGGCATGGGCAATGAATGGCTGGAAGACCAGCTCATCTTCACGGGCCAGCGCAGAGGCGTCGTCAACGTGTGGCGGAAAATGGTAGGGAAGGTGGGATGGAAGCTGGAGCTGGTGAAGAGGTTGGACCACGGTGATCCAAAACGCAAGGCGGAGGACGGAGGCAATGTCGATGCTAGTATCACTTGCATCTCACCGATGCCGCAGGTGGTCTACACGGGTGATGAGGAAGGCCGTGTTGTAAGTTATTTTACCCTGTTTTTGTGAGCCTGAGCTAATCGTGGGATAGTATGAGTGGACTTTGGTTCAGCGCGAGAGATAGAGTCGTTCAACGATAAAACCAGTTGAGGATAGAGAATGAGAAAATCAGGACATTGAAGCATTGGGATTCAGGAAATTGGGAACAAAAGAAAGAAGAAGAAGAAGGAGTTTGTATTAAGAAAAGAATATGCCCACCACATAGAAAAAAGGGCCCGAGGCAGAAAGTGAAAAGATGGAGATGGATCACCCCAGGGTGGATGTGGGGATGGTTATGAAAACAGGATGATGCTTATGATGCATATAAAAAGGCGTTGTTTGGCTAGCGTTCGTTTTGCTAAATGAGTAGCTGGTTGGTTGGTTTGGGTGGGTGCCTCTTTTGTGCTTTGCTGTCGTTGTGTGCCGTTGTACTAATGTACTGTTGTAGTGCTGTGTATAAGCGCAGCATAGCATAGCATGGCATAGCATATTACCCAACGAGATGGTTATTTACATGTCTATATTTTGCCAAGTACCTCGTGGACTGATTGTCATTTTTCTTTTTCTAACCTGAGCGATTAAGAATGGGCTTGAGTTTCTAGGAGAAGTCCATATGTGTACTACCATGATTAGTTAAGGTGGAAACGTATAAAAACTCCAAGTATCAGTGGAATTAAATGCAAGCCGGTCAAAATGGGTCTACTATATGATACTATATTATACTGTACAGTATCAAGCAATGCTTGTCTGACTGACTATAGACATTTCAATGTATTCTCAATTCAAGCTTTTCAACTTCACGGCGGGTTCTGAAGCCCTCTCTATTTTCTCGCGTCGCATACTAGCGATAGGTACTTGTGAGCTGAAGAACTTAGCATGTATGGAAAGTGGGTGTAATGGTACTTTGAGAAGAAGAGCTTGACAGTAAATTGAAAAAAAAAAAAATAGGAATAGATATACAAAATAGCTTCTTCTTCACCTAAGAACAACGGTCCCAAATATGCAGATGTGCCTTGAGCTAGAGTTATGATGACACATAGTCAGAATTGTAAAATCGCAAAGGCGATTTCCTATATAAACGAGTGAGAATGTAAACGGAGAGTCTGATTTCTGAGATGAGGTCGATATTGGTGATTGTACTTCGTAGTGAGTGCAAGATGGTTGGATCCAGGTTCCGAAAAGGCTGAAGATGGAAAGAAAACACACGTTTTGAATGAATTTCGTAGTGTTTAAAGTGCTTAAGCGCTATTTAGACTCACTAGTATACATGTAAACACAGTATAGGCGGTTTGATACGCTCTTTAATAAGAGAATACCGTTTCACCTCAGTAGAACTAAAGGCGTCCTTATGTACTCCACCTACCCTGCAGCTGTTCTGGATCTGTTGCAACAAGCTGCTCAGAGCCTTCATTTCTAGCTGATACTACGTGGAGGTATTGAATCGTCACAGGCTATGGATGCTCTGCACACTTGGGTCAATAAGGATTGCCAGCCACACCACGATAGACATTCCTCAGACGTCGAGAAATGAGTGAAGCGACCTGAATGAAACTAGGGCTTTCGTCTGTGCTCCTTGTGCAAGCCTTCTCAGCCACTACGCTGATTAAAAAGATCCGGGGTTGTTGGCGTGGTGTGGCTGGTTGACTTGCGGCTAGTCCCGATTAGCTAACACAGGCTTGGCGCGTTAAATGTATCCTTCCTAGTTCCCCTTGTCCTCAATGGACAACAGACAGCATTGCTTGAACTTTCAACCTTTCACCCTCTTTTCTACTTTTAATAGCAATGGCCGCCAAGAATAAATACTCAGTCATTCTGCCAACCTTCAATGAGCGAAGGAATTTGCCAGTCATTGTCTCCCTCATCAATGACAGTTTCACAAAGAAGTAAAGTCTAATCCACCTCCTTGGGTGTCCTGTCTAACAATTTATAGTAAGCTCGATTACGAGATCATTATCGTCGACGATGGGAGCCCAGACGGCACCGCCGATATCGCCAGGCAACTGCAGAAAGCTTTCCCGCGCCGAATCATACTGAAGGAGCGCGCCGGTAAACTAGGCTTGGGAACGGCATATATTCACGGACGTACGTCAATGCACCAGAGAATGTTTGGATATATTTGACATAATGACTCTTTAGTCCAATTTGCTACCGGCAACTTTGTGGTTATAATGGACGCCGATTTCAGCCACCATCCCAAGTTCATCCCCGAGATGATCCGCGTTCAAGCGACCAAAGACTACGACATTGTAACTGGCACAAGATATGCGGGCGATGGAGGAGTCTACGGCTGGGATTTAAAGAGGAAGGTCGTGTCCAGAGGCGCAAATCTCTTCGCGGATACCATGCTTCGCCCCGGCGTGAGCGACCTGACGGGGAGTTTTAGGTTGTACAAGAAGGATGTGTTGAGCAAGGTGATTGCGAAGGTACAGAGTAAGGGATATGTTTTCCAGATGGAGCTTATGGTGCTTGCCAAGTCGATGGGATACAGTGTTGCTGAGGTACCCATTAGCTTTGTGGACCGGATTTATGGCGAGAGCAAACTAGATCCCAGCGAAATAATCCAGTACGCGACGGGGGTTGTGAGCTTGTGGATGAGAGTATAGGAATTGGGTGAGAAGATCTAGGTCTAGGAGTATGTGAACTTCATTGTAATACTATGTGGATCTACCTTTGTTTTTCATGGTGTTATTATAGGGCTAAGATCTCAGAATCGACAACGTCCATTTGCTTGAAGCAATGCTTGCACAATATGGGATATATCTTATAATAAAATAAAATTAACCCCTACCAACCTCATAATCTATCACTCCAAGGATCCTACAACGCGAACAGAAATGCATAGCTTTGAAGCTTCTCCTAATTATCTCTATTATTACTATACTGTCGTCCACTATCCGCTATCCTTCTGAACCTGATTGGCAGTTCCAAAGGCCCATAGGGAGGAGCTATGGTGGCCTGTAAGTAGCTAGTACAGCTTGGTCCATGAGCAATGCACGTGACGTTGGAGTATTGCACTAAAAGCTGATTTTCCGCGACTCATGCCAATACCCTTCTGCTGTCTATATATACTCCATTTGAACCAACACAGCTTCTGGGAAAATACTGCTAAGGCATATTTTCCCAGAAGCTGTGTTCACAAAAGATAATACTAAGAACGAATAATGGGATCAAAAACAGACTGTACTGAAGAGTTAAGGAGAAAAAGATCCATTTCAAGACATATTTTCAAGACAGATAACGTAGGTTGACAATAGGATAAGAAATAGTGAAAAGAACGGTTTCCAATGCTTGTAGATCTGCAGCTGGGAGGTGTTTACCTAAGAGATTAACGAAATTACCCCGAGTCATCCTACGGGTAAACATTTCAATGTTCTCCTCCTCCGTCCAGAAAGGGGACCTGTGATTATTATTATAGAGGCTCTCCGCTCGAGCTCGGCTCTTCCATGACCGTGCTTTTTCTTCAATCTCTGGAATAGCTGCCACAGGAGTCAGTACGCGGGTTATCACCAAATCAGGTAACCCAAGGGAAAGAAGCATTTCTTACGGCAATCACAAATACTACCTACATAAGCATATAAGTTAGTTTTCATAGTTGCCGATAAATAGAAGGACATGCTAAATACCTGATTGACTGAATGTGACGGCTTTGATATCATGTAGTCGTGCCATCCCTTCAAAATTGAAAGCAACTTCTGCTTCAAGATCAAGGTGAGGGTTTAGGACGAAATGGATGTGGTTCAAGACAGTCAACCACATAAGGCGGGCGATGCCGTTGCTACGAACCTGTTTGCTCACTTTTCGGAGATAGGTTAGTCTTTACATGGAAATGATGGGGGGTTCTACCCTTAGCTATCACGTCTTCAGGCCCGTCAAGTGAGCGTTCCTCGCCAAACTCTGAGTTTCCCATTCTCATATGACGGACCTGCTTGAGATAAAACCAAACGCGTCGCACCGGAAGCTGACAGAACAGATCGCGAACGTTACGCCGGATACTTTCTCTGAAGCCCTCATCCAGCCCTTGAGACCACACGTCAACTTTTATTCTCATTTTAAGCATTCTGCGAGCTTGCTCCATATCTTTAGGTATGGTTCTCCCACTTCCACCTGCACGCTATTGTTAGGAGATCACTTCTATTTGTAAAGCATCTGCTCACCTAGATTCATATAGAGTTCCATGAACTCGGTAGGATCCTTTGGAAGGTTCTGCTCGAGGAGCTCTCCCCACGCTTCGTTTTCTCTTTCCACCATGAACTCAGCTCCCCGAGGTTGGTAGCTAGCTTGGACACTTGATCCCATCATCTTTACTGCTTCCTCCAATTTCTTTAAGAAAACTACTCTTGGATCCTCCGACGCACCTGGCACACTCGACACATACTTGAAGCCACTCTCAACAGGCAACGACAAGTAGTGTTCAAAAGTCTTCCTGGCTACCGAGTAGGATCTGAACACTATATGCGAGATTCCGGTCGATTCTTCAAGCATGATAGTGCTGATTTTATTGACATGATGAGTTTCCAGGGGGAAAAAGCGAAAGCAGAACCTGTGGTCTGCACGATGAGTTCCATCCTCACCTTCGAGAAGTACTAAACTGCCATCCACTATCTTTGAATATGAGTTGCGAGGCTTGGCTATGGGTAAGTCAGCTAATACTGAGCCCGAACTTAGAGGATAGTTGTGTTGGTCGATGTTCAGTTGATACATAGTCTTTCGCCAATTGCTTATTTCTACATTATTGTCTTCCTCCGGCACAGGCAGCAGATCACTTCGAAGTACCATTATTAGCTTTGGAGATATAACAGCGAATACATGATACTCTGTATAAGCTGTTGGAGTGTGTTCTCCAGTATGTGGATTGATCCAATAACTGTTTGGGCCCTCGTGGATACTGTATGCATTTTCTGTCAGGAGGAATTCGTCATCCTCGTTGGAAGTTGTGCAAAACGCAAGATACATCTTCTGTGTATTTACTATGAACCACATCGCATCGTCGGGATAGATACGTTCTCGTAAGTCACGCATCCAATGACATTCCGGGTCCATCTTCAACTCCAGCATTCCTTTGATATTATCGAACCATACGTCAACCGGTTTCTTAAAGCCTTTTTCCTGCATATATTGCAAAAGCTTTTCTCTATCATCGGCATTATAACCTTCTGCACCTTCATGATAGAATCGGCAGTGCATTAAGGACCCTCGGTATTTCATGATAAAAAGGAACTTGCGCAGTATGTCTCGTTCCGCACGAATTAGCCACAAGTCCCTCTTCTGAGACTCAAATGCCTTTCGAACCTTTGTGATAATCTCTGCCGCACGGGATTCAAGCTTGGACAGCTGTTCCTCAAGATAATGTTGGTTAGTGGCATCTGAAAAGTCTCGATACATGTCAGTCAGTCCGAATGTTCGTCCTACGGCCGTCTCCGTGATCGCCGGTTTTGGTGTAGATAAGTCTAGCGTATAGAGCATTGGTTCATTGGGTTGATGCTTGCCCCTTTTTCGCCGTCTATTTCGGGATTTAGTTCCCTTCGAAGGGCCATCGGGTGGTTGGTATGGATGAGTAAAGTTTCGAAGAATGAAGCGTGGGATAAAGTGATGGTATTGCGATTTGGTATGCTTGGGTAATGTGACAGCTGACTTTGATGCCATGCTTATACCGTAAGAGCTTCTCTCGAAGAACGTAACTACACCGAGTTATGGACAAGTTGCTTGAGGTTAACCTTCTTCAGAATAGTAGAAATGTTCAAGCAAGAGTAAGATCTATCAAGATCAGGCCAGTACGTGATGAAGCTATCACGGCAGCAGAGAATTATCCGGCGAGGGTGGTTACACAGCGCCGTCACCTTGTCAATAATGACTGTCCATCCTCCAAGATTGGGGGCCTCAAGGTATGGGTAATAGAGGATTGGCCATCTCATTAAGCGAGTCAACTCACTACCCGAGTAAGGAGAGAACTCAACAAAACACTTTGAAGAATGCAAAAACTGACATACTTTCACAAGTTAAGATAAATTTTATCTAGTACCGACCGAAGAATACTCTTAGATAAATTGTAGCTATATTGCCAGTTTGCCACCTCCTTCTGCTTGACCTACTAGTGTAAAATCACACAAGAAAACATTCTACACAAATACTAGTTTTAAGCTTGACTGCTCGACTAGTTTTAAGCTCGGATAGAAAGAAGGGGCTAATCCGAGTAAATCTCAAAGGTCACGCAATTAACTCTCTGGGAGGTGACGCGAGACAATGCCATCGTGCGCAGAATAGAGATTGAGGAATGCGTTTCTGGAGGAAAGGGTGGATCCTTTTTTTTTAAAGCCAACTTCGTCCATTTGATTGTAGTAGTGTAGAATTTACAGCTTTCATGTGGCAATACCGAATAGGAAGTAAAATGGCTGGTTGGTGGAAGTAGATCTAGACACATGACTGACCAACCTGAGCGGAGGGCGAGGCGACGATGGCCATCCAGGTTAGAGCAAATAAGGTAAAGATTCAGTTCCGATTACCCCAGGAATACGAGCTGCAGGCAAGGCTTCACGATCAACGAGTTCTCAATTTGTTGTTGTGGGAGCTCTTGCTGTGATACCGCAATACTGTAGTACTAGACTTGGGCAGCTTTGGTGTAGTAAAGGTTGTATTTCTGTGTCAGAGTCGACACAAACAAGGAATTGAGATTCGACTAGAACGAAAGAATTTCATTGACTACCATGGGAGAGGTGACCGATAATGGCACAGCATATTACACATTGAAAGTCAAGCGCTTGGTTGGGAACTAGACCTCCACATTGCCGCCGAAGAATCCATCGGTGAGCTATCCCGATGGATCTAAGAATGCCTGGTAGGGCTGTGGGAAATCTGACCTATATCTATATGCATGGCCCTGCATGGTCCTTGCTGCATCTGGAGAAAGTGCGGGCGGGAACACTTTCCATGGTCCGTGCCGCTGAAGAAAACACGGGGTAGCAATACTCCGACATCCAACAACGCCTAGTTAGGGTATTGGAAATCTGATCTCTATGTTGCACACGAGTGCCCGCTTTCGAAAATAGGTTGATTTTGGATTTTGGATTTTGGATTGTTTATTATTATTATTATTATTATTATTATTATTATTATTATTATTAGAGTTGGATGTTGATTCCAAAACAACCTGCCGTTGATATCCATGGGCCTATGCGGAGTAAACCATTTATCTGAAAAGGTACATCATGACTCAAGATACTAATGAATGTGTTTAAGAAGAAGCTAGACTTATGAAAATTATGTAAAGTTACTCATGATAACATGTTGATTGGTGAAATAAACATAAACCAACAGAAGCCTGTTGGATAGCATCACAAGATATGCGGTCATACTTCAATTGTTATACATTTAGTTAGGTTCAACGAGACGATTAATTGGCATAACGGAACTAAAGCAACATAATACTCTTGGAATCAATGTCACAAGGCATCCCTTCAAGAGTTGTATCCACAGTCAGCTACATGGCTAGTTTGTTCTCAAGTACGCATATATAAGTAGCTTTCGATTGTTGCTTCATGCTTTATTCTTTTCTTGATACCATTTACATTGAAGAGCTTTCAAACAAATCTCTTTCAGAACCATCAATCCCCATATCAAACGTCTGATTCCAACTTCTCAAAATGAAGTTTACTCTCAGCCTCCTCATAATTGCTTCCCAAGCTGCCGCAGTCTTTGGTGCAGCTGTTTCCGAAGCAGCTGCAGAAGTAAGTTCATATTCGTAACCAGAAATGATACCCTTTTAGCTTTTAAACACATCAATGGAGAGCTTTAAACTTCTTCCCAATCGAATTTCTTTTCCCAATGATATATTGAGACGTCGATATATGCTAACGTACTTATCATAGTGCGGTAGCCTTGGAGTTATGCCAGTTCCCGCAGTAAGTCGTCAACTCCCTGAAACCCTTCTTCTTCCTACATTGTTTTGCTCCATTAACTAACTTCACTCTCAGGGTGCTGATCCAGCCAATTATCGAAAGTGTCTCGGTCACCCGCTAGGCCACACTCGCACACACATCGACGAGTCTCTTGCGCCACTCGATGCGATTGAGAACAATCTCACCCCTGAAACTACAGATGCGGTCGGATCACTTCTTCGGACTCGAGCTTGTTGGTCCGGGTCGCCTTATGGCTGCGAAAAGAACTTCTGCTGGAAGGTCTGTGGCGACAAAGGGGAGTGGTGCTGGACGTAAGTACACTAAGTTTTTTCTTGTGACTTTGCTTGTACTTATATGAAACCCGAGCTCTGCTTATTCGATAACTAGTGCCCACAATGGAGGAACTGGGGCTTGGAAAGGTTGCAGTAATTGGGGACAATGCAGCCAAAAGGACTCGTGTGGTGGAAATTGCAACTGCAAGTAGGTTCGCTGCCTGTTTGCTTCCGAATCTCGATGATGGATACGATATTCTTTCATCTTGACTTATTGATATCACAAGGTTACAGTAAACTTCGTGGTAGCCGAAGGGGAGACATGATATCTGATCTATATGTCTTTCCCATTAAAACGATGAATCCCAAGTTCTATCTATCAAAATAGAACCAATATTGAAACCTTATTTATCATATAGACAGAAAACAGATCTTCGAACAAGTCACAGATAGTTGAGATAATAGGTATGCGTGAGATCAAGTCTAGCGAACACACCTATACTTTCAATAGAAGCATATGTAATATTAGTTTATGCTTTGATATATCTTAAAAGGAGGACAATTGACACTCGTATGACATTTTTATTCTTTTATTAGCTGCAAAAGGCTATTTCTAACGAAACAGCCATGTGCAAAGACAAACCTGCGCTTAAAAAAATGCTTGATTATGATAGTCTTGCTAAAGTCAAAAATGAGTCATAAATGCTATCTATATTCATAAATAGCCACTTATATACACAACATAGTTAGGTTGCAGAGCAATTGTTCAAGCAGTCTTAATAAGGAAAAGAAAATCGTTTCAAAAGATCTATCATATTAACTTTTACCGACTGGTCTACCATCATGCCCTTCAGCTGATCGTAACCGCTCTCTTTAACTTCATGCATATAGCTAGCCAGTTTCCCCAGCACTACAGGTTCGTAAGCTTAAGCATCAAGTCCCACCACGAATTTTAATCTTCTAAATCCTTACCCCAATCAACTAACATTATTTAATCCACCGCCACGTAATTCGAAACGAGAATTGCACTTGCCTTTGTCTACTTCTTGCTCTGCCTTTCGTGGATGTTATGTACTTTTAAAATTGGATAAACGATCATGGTCCAATTGCCTTTTGTACCCACGAGAATATGAGAGGAGAGATTGGACTTCAAGATAAGGATTAGCCAAGCTACAAGTAATCAACTCCGCTGATTTCTCAAAGAGAGCTGTTATGCTTGGAGATTTGTAGCGGAGTATGGCAGATTACATCAAGGTGATAGACATCTGTCGATTAAATCCGCCACAAGATACACTGCATAGTCCCATGTAGAATACAAACGAACGAAAGACACTAATATAAGAGCACGCTACGTACAGTTCTTGGAAAATCGAATGCACTATTTAAATACAGCATATCAAAAATAATAATAATTTGCATAACTTAAAAAGTACTTGTTGCGAGCAATGAACAAAATAGCGATTCCATAAGGGAAGATCCTCCAAACTAACGAGCAATATGAACGTACCATTCATTTTTGCTTGATATCATCTTTACGGAAAACAGCCTTAATATCAAGACCTTTATTACTGTGCAAACAGCAATCTTAAGTTAATCTTATGATCTGGTAGTATATTTGAATACCTGGTCCATAGTTTAGGCCGGCGAAAGCCTTGTGGGAGTCAAGCTTTCATAAACGCGGCATTACGAGCTTGGGTCGGCGACTTTAAGTTGGAGCCTTTAAGTTTATAATAGTATTAAATCAAGAGCATGATGCATACGACAAAAACTTTGGATAATTAGGCCAACCCCTTTATCTAATCACCAGTAAGCCTCCGATCCTTTAAAAATAGAAATGCGTATTGCTGCTTTTGGTGCTATCAGATTGGGATAAGAGAAGGCTTGAAAATCCAAGAGCTGAGCTATAGTAATAGCATGCAGAGACATAACTGAAGGGTACCAATATTAGTAGCACTATATAGCTAGATGATTCATTGGGTGCTACAATTTGGTAATCTTTTCGTGTATTTGCTTACGCCTGATGTACTTGTGTAACTTACCCAAATACTTCAAGATCCGGGTTATGATTGAGTGGGGGCCGAGGAGGTCCATGGAGCTAGCCAATAAATCTTCACATTGACCTTGCCAGCGCTTGGGTGATTATCATGAAAATTGACGATTGGCAACGCTGACTGCAGATTCTATACCAGCGGGTAAATACTAGAAGTTATATACCGTTCCAATGAAGTGCCGGATCTCTATATTTAAAACATTCTTACTAGCTCCTCTGGCTTGAACAATCAATTCCAATTACAAGTTCTGTTACACAACTGCTAAGGTGGTGTCCAGGAAATATTTACAGTGCGGCGCTGTTCACTGAGGAATGATTAGCATACGCCTAATAAAACATTGTTGATCTATCGCATCATACACAAATTATCAGAATCAAATCTTGTGGGTTTCAATTTCTAAATAGAGTTCTTTCCCCATGAAGCCATGGCAGAGATATTTGGTCTTGTTGCGAGCATTGTAACAATCAGCAAAACACTGTATTATGGAATTGAGACTGCAAAAACTCTTTACCAAACCGTAGACGACCTTCAATGTTTACAAGATGAGTTACAAGACTTTTCCGAGCTAATGGTCAACCTTGAAAATCTTCACTTTGATAAATCCTTTAATATTGTAGAACCTGCCCTCATTAGGGTTAAGTTCACGATCGAGCAGATTAGTCAAATTATTCAAGTCAAGATACTAAAGAACAAAAACGGATCATGGAGAGCAAGAAAGAGAGCCTGGTTCAGAAACAGATCAAGGCTCATGAGGCTTCGGGATAGTCTGAGAGAAAGTAAGAATGAGCTTTCGATAGCGATGAGTGCCAACAGCTCGTACGCGGCTCTTCCAATCTTATGAACTGGCTTTTTGTTTCTAACTATCATTTTAGAGCTTCATCTGCCAAAGTCAACATTGATCTAGCTAATATTGGTCATGAGATAAAGGCGGCAAATGCCGACTTTGCGCATAGACTAGACAGGCTTCTACAGAAGGTTTCAGAACCAAATATCGTTATCATATCTGAATCACACGTAAATGCCGGCTCACAGCAAACCACGTCATTGATGCAGAGTGAGAGTCTATTTGCCACTCGAAAAGCTTCGTCATTTTTTAGCCGTGACCAAATCCCCAGGATACCTCAATTCCAGAGTAGAGGTTTCCTACCAGGGCAATTCGAATCCAAGATTGGTTCAAATTTTCCAGCACACGCCAGAACCTCGCCGCAACCAGCAAGCCCATTAGAGCGATCCTCCAACTTCTATCCCGAGCAGTATTGGTTGGGCAATGGAAACATTGGTCGTCAGTCGCTACTCACCTTTCGTCCATATGAAGAATGCTTTTCCGCCAGTTCTCGCACTATCATCTACGAAGCATACTATTTTCGATCACCAAGGGCGTTTAAGAAGCTTACATTAAAACTAAGTGTCGCCAGAGGTTCAAAATACTGGATGGTATTGAAGGCTCCTTCAATCACAAATTATATCTCTGGTTATCGAGGACGGCTTCCAAATGGACTGAGCAAACAAATAGAATCACGAATTACAGAACTTGATGCTGAGGAACTTGACAATATTAGCAACTTAGATGTCTTTCTCTCAGACAAAAGTGCCAACGAGAAGCATAGCAAGCAGCTAATGACTGTTACACCAATGAAGATATCACCTACAACTATGGAACTTGGAGTCATAGGGTATCTGCGTGACCTTGGCTGTCCAAGATATTTTGAGGATGAGTTAGCTCATATTAGTTATGTCCAACGTCCTACTACTAGCACTGTGTGTTTGCAGGGAAATATAGTTTTTGATGTGAAGGTCAATGGACCATTAAAAGCCAAAGTTTTATATACTATCCAAGTTCTTCACTGCCTGCAAGGGTGTATAGGGGTGCCGAAATTTTTTGGTATCGTAACTTCAGCCTCTGGACATCAGTTAAAGAGCTACCTATCTGAGATCGTCTTGGAAGGTAGCTTTTTTCAATCTCCACAAGTCGACTATTCTATAGTGCCTTGGCACCGAAGGGCAAAATGGGCATGGCAAATCATCCAAGCTGTAAAGGAAGCTCACTCAAGAGGATTTGTGGTAGGGTCTGTAGGAATCTGGAATGTTTTGGTCAATCATATTGATAACGCCATATTATGGAAGTTTACAAAATTCATCTCATTGAGATCATACAATGAGTTACCCCCGGAATTTTCTCAGCAAGAATGGGATGGTAGCCTGACTGATCGTCATCTAGCTACAACCAAAAGCGATATTTATATGTTAGGTCTGTTACTTTGGCAGCTTGCTCGACCTAAGGTCCGTTATGGGACTCAGTTATGGTGTGAAATTGCAGGGTGCCAGAAGGAAAGGTGTAAGGACCGCCACATATCAACCGCATTGCCGGTATTGCCAGAATATGTGCCACAGTATTACCAAGATCTTATATCATCTTGCCGAGCTGAACAGCCTTTACAACGGCCAGCTGCCAGAGATCTGCTTGCCAAGTTTCCCTCGTATTTCTTACAAGAGACTTGGACTTCAGATGACACAGCTGCAATCTTGTCTCACGATGTTACCCAAGATCTTAAACCGCAGATATCTTGCGACATTTGTGAAGAAATACAAACAATCTCATGGTACCATTGTGACGTATGTTACGATGGAGACTATGATATTTGCGAAGCTTGCTTTGCGAAAGGACTTCACTGTAAAGATTCTGCACACTTTATCCATAAGGTGTGGGAGAAGACGCTAATTTGGACTATTACTATTCTAGTAAAGGATCCTCTGGGGAGAGAACTGTCTTGGAATATTGATATGTCGAGTTGATTCTGGCTTTAGGGTGGTATCAACTGTAACCACGATGGCATATTTTGGTCTTTGAATTTCCTGTTGTATCAACAAGACACGGCCGTGTACTACTTTTATGTTACCTCGAGTGGCGGTGAATGTTTGTATTATCGAAGGAAACATTTTGTTGTAATCACTAAATTGAAGTCACTCGTTTGTACTAATGAGACTTTTCAATATTCTGTATTTTCCACTAATTATGCTACTCCTCTTTTATCTACACAGAATAGTTATCATGAAAACCGAAGCCTTAGCACATACGACCATAGACTGAGGAGAATTGGGCATCCCGTCCGCTCTGCCATACACAAGCCTCAGATCGGTAGACTAGTAGTTGGGTGGGTGACCACCAGCGAATCCCTACTGTTGTATGTTTTTTTTTTCTTTTTTGTCATTTCTCCCATCTCTTATTGCAAATTCAAGCATAAACTAGCTTGCTAGATTCAATGTGGTCATATCACTATCTATATAAGTGGTTGCAGATATGATCCAGTTTTGGACATTCCATATACAATTTTTGCTGATTTACAATTTCGAAGTATTCTATGACAAAGATGACCACAAGATATAAGACATGATATAAAATATCATGCTATAGCCGATTTCCGCCAGAGAAAAAAGAAAGAAAAAGTCTTAATAGAAGATAGGAAATATGCCTTTCTAGATAGGCAACTGCCGAGAAGTACACTTATTCAGTCGCATTATATACAAATCACATTATAACTCGCTTTTTCGGCTTGGTCAGTACTTTTGTTGACTCATAATTACTTAAATGTTAAAAGAACTGATACATACAGCCATAGACTAAGCAGAATTGAGCATCCTGTCCGCTTTGCTATTTAAAAGCCTTAGATTGATAATTTAGTAGATGGACGGGAGACCACCAGCGAATCTATAGTATTGGTAAAGGGTTCTTGTTTAATTCAGCAAAATTTAACCAAGATCTTTAAATAAAGTAGCCTCCAGGTTCCTCCCGCCCATAATGCTGGTCAGTTGAATTGACTACTGCGTTCCACCAAAGCGAACTAATGATTCTGTTGAGCTCCATATGCAGTGGCTTGCATATCTCAGAAGTTGGTACCTGTTGGGTCTTTATTTTATTTTCAATATGACAGCCTCTTAAGTATGACTTTTCTGATACACTTGCCGTTTTCAGCTCAAGGATGTAAGCCATGAGTAGTGCTGCACAAGGATCAAAATCACTTGCGTCTGTTTTCGCCAGTAAGCCCGCCCATATTTCTGGCTGCTCTAGATAGTCGCGAACAGTTCGGTGCAAGTAGGATATCTTGAGCATATCGGTTCCACACCATGTCTCCTCGGTGAATACCACATCTTCGCTGGGAGGAACAACTTCCCTATTCAAACGGTAGCGTATGCCAGGCACAGTTGTATTTGGTATTCCCGTTGTTATCTCCTCGATACCATAGAGATCTTGGCCAACATCTTCCACGTTAATAAGATTCGAGGGTATGGAGGTAGTATGTTGTATCTCATCTCGTTTTCTTTTCCTTTTCTTTTGGTCGCTGAAGACGTATGATGTTTGCTCAAAATCCAACCCCTCTGTCGAAGTGGTTGGTATATGGCCATCTTTCAGAGCCTCAAGTAGTCCCATACACCTGCTACTAAGCCGAGCATTCATTCTTTTTGAATTTGCATGGGCTAAAACAGATTCGTTCTTCTCCTTACTGAAAAAATCAAACATTGATTTATCTGGAAGGTCTATTACCCACTGGTAATCCTGGGTACGCAGGGCGCGCTCGAGTGTTGCAAGATTTAGATCATGATTACTGGCCCGGAAAATTTGGATCATTTTGGAGGCTTCTTCCTGATCCGAAGGATCAATGCTACTAAACATATTATCATACAAAGTTTCGAGGTCCGATGGAATAGTTTCTAGCCGCCGGCGTAGATGTACGATATCATCACCGTTACGAAGGCCCTTGATCAGGGACTTGACCACTAGTACCACCCAGAGAAATACGCCATTCGCCTTGGTAACCAGTTCGTCAATTAGCACTGATGAACGTTGAGGGTCCTCATCAAGAAGTTCTTGCATGCATCGATTTCTCTCCAGATTTTCCTGAACATAAAGTTTTATATCGCCGTAGGTCATGTCCTGTACCTTCAACCCCGGTGTGCCTTGATATATGTCTTGGAATATTGGCCAAGGTCTACTCGAAAGGCAGAATTTCGTATGTTCAGAGACCAAAGCCAGATCCTTGAAATATTGGGCGACTTCCTCTGCGTCTCCTTCATATTCATCTAAACCGTCAACTAAAAAGCACATCTTCAGCTGCGGGCCTGCATGTTTGATGAGGCGAGTAAACGCTTTCTTCATTTGTGCCAAAGACCAGGTGATAGGACCTATCTCCAGACCGTTAGCGGCTAACTCAGATTTATTTACCCAATCCTCAGGGAAGACTTGGGAAATAAGAACCCTTTGATTCTGGAGCACATGATATAATAAGGATCGCAGTAGTCCAAGCTGAGATCTCTCCTCTGGAACACCGCTATTCCAGAAAAAGAAAGCAGCCACCAATAGCTGAGAGTCTTTTGACCATAGCTTCAGATTACGGTGAGTTAGGTCATGGTGCCAGATAAATCTCATTAGAGTTGACTTCCCAGATGCAGCTTTGCCTTGAATCCAATAGATTCCGTTGCTCTCTGATAGCCATTTGATGAAGTTACTCCATGGCAGATCATAAGAACTTGGGTGACGGAAAACCCATAGAAATGTTTTTTTGTGCGCTTCGGCCACTGTTTCGTATCGATGATTCATCTCAGGAAACCGGAGACTTTCCAAGATGGCTAGATCGATCTTATCCCGCCGCTTCCTGCCGTCGATTTCAATAAATGCAGCACGAGCTTTCATATGCTCAGCCTTTTCCGACTCTTTGAGCGATTCGAAACTTTTTTGTAGATATTCTTTTGTTCTAGCTTCAGCCCTGACAATTGATTCTATGATTTCTTGGGCATCTTGGTGTAGCTCTGTAGAGCGAGTTTCTTCCAGTATCGACAAGCCGTTAACCTTTTCGCTGTCTAAAGTTAATGAATCGCAAAATGACTTAAGGTGATTTTTCACGTACCCTATGGTTTCTAGTATATATGTATTGAGCTCCGCTCTCAACACCTCCAGCCTTTTTGCCATTTGGTCAACTGCCTGTTTCGACCAAACACTCTTTAACGCCTGCCGAAAGCTTTTCCATTTTCTGTGTTCGGACCACGTCGGAACCTTCAATTTCCCTAAATGGCGAAGCAGTTCATCAGATGCCTCTAAAGAATCTTTGCAAATTTCCCTTACTCGATCCTGTCGTACTAGCGAGTCGTGGTCATCTTCATTGCTATTCATATTCTGTAATCTTTGCGCCATATGCTTTAGACGAATTGTAACCGACTCTGTTTCAGAATTTTCCTTGAGGATACCATTATTGGAGTTGTAAAGATCCTTGCTCTTGGAAATAATAGTTAGGGAAAAGTCAATAAGCTGGACAACAAAGCCAGCGACAGACAAGGCTGTGCCAGGATCAAGAGGCATGTTGATCGTTCAAGGTTGAGGCAACGATAAAAAGGTATATGCATGCAACTTTCATATCTTGAGGCTGACCTGAAGATTCACTCAAGGCAAATTCGCAAAAGTAAATCTATAGAATAGGAGAATAAGACCGTTTTATTCTCATGATGCCATGTCCATGCACAGCCGCAAGAGAGGAGCCCATGTAAAAGCCCACCGGGCAAAGAGCTCTATGTTAAATATTGGCTCGACCAGTTAAATATTGCCACGCTAACAAGGGGGCACTAGTTTTCTGCATTTGGACAACTGAATAATAAGCTTTGGCGTGGTATTAGGACGATTGGAATGATAGACTCAGGTAGGCTCCTCAAATAAAATGCGGAAATTTATCAGAGAAGCCCATAACATACGATCACAAATTATAATTTCTTGTATTCCAAGAATATGACTTCAGCCCCAATTTACAATCTCAGCATTGTGATCACACGACTGACCGTAATTAATAACTCCTGGCTTGCAGTTGAGTATGTTAAACAATATATTAAAGACAATATTATTGTTATCTACAAAAACCCTACAGATCTAAAGTCTAAGTTTTATAGAGATAAATTGAGGCCAACAATCTATCAGGTCTTGCGTGAAAGGTGCCAAGAATTAACAGGTTAAAGAGGCAAGCTCTAGTCTGTCCTCGTCTGGTCTGACAGTGTCCTTATAGACCCGAAAAAGTATTTCACATTATACTACGCTACATTTAAAGATCAACACCCTCGAAAGTTTAGGTCATGGCTGTAGTATGAAGCTTTATGCCATGGCGGATTCCCATCACAGAAAAAAAGAGAAAAAGTCTTGATGGAAATGAAGAAACGCACCTTCCTAAAAGGCAACCGCTGAGAAGTACATATTTTCAGCAGTGGGTTTACGGCTGAATCAGATGAACTCAAGACAAATGTGAGCGACACCCAAGGATTGACTGTAGTTCAACCTCCTTTCATTCACCAATCTGTAAAGTAATCAATCCCATCCGCCAGTGCCGCTCCCCCCAGAGCAGCATGATCACTGCCTACGTACTCTCTCAACAGCTGATCCCGCACCCAACTTCCATTCTGCTGCACCAGTTCAAAGAAAGCCTTGCAGTTATCGGTCATTCGAAAGCTCGTAAACAGATCCAGTCTATACTGGTATCGTTCCTGTGTTTCCGTGCGTCGTTTAACGGGGAATTGTTCCAGGGAGCTATAGCTGAGTGCAAATGCCGGTTTAGTGATGTTTTTATGTTGAGATGGAGGTGGACGTAGATTGGCGTAGTCGAGGGTGTGGTTGAGCAAATACCGGTCGTTCCAAGCCAAGAACGGACTCGAAGCGAGGAAGGTGTCGAAGAGCTCGGGTCGGGTGAGCAAAACATAAAGCACAAATACACCACCACCTGAATGACCATAAAGAGCATCCCGTGTGAATTTTGTGTTTGGGAAGACGGTAGTTTGGACGAACGGACGCAGGGTCTTGTCGATGAAGTTAATGAATTCTTTCGCTCCAGATGCAACGCCTGGTTCGCTTGGGATACTTCCGTCTAGAGTTGGTGGGATGAAATCTACGTATCTTTGTGGGCTATAAGGAGCGTCGACCAGGGGATAACCGATGGAAACAACAATCGAGTCTGGCTGGTCTGGTACGACGGGTGGGCGGCGGTGGAAAGCCTCAGTAGCAGTTGAACCCAATGCGTTGCCGTCAAGGACATACCTGTACACTTTGGTTATCAATGGATAGAGAAAAATCACTCAAAGCGAGGGGTAGATTTTACATCGTGAGAGCAGTACTTTCCACATCTCTAGAAGTCCAATTGAATGGCCATGATATTTGGATTTGATATTCCAGACCAATGCCGTTGCTTACGTTCCACAAAGCTACATTGGGGAAAACTGAAGGTGGATAAGAGGAAAGGAGAGGAATAAACGACCAGTTTGCTAACGCCATTTCGGATTCGGTAATGCGATGATGTTGCGAAACAAGATTACAGCAATATTGTTTCCAAGTACTTTTTAGATTATATTAGATTTGGTACCTCGAGTTCTTATACGTTCAACTGCCGTGCCAAGTACTTATCTCCTGTGAGGCAATATTGACGAATAAACGTCTCGCCAATGCACGAGGCTTAGCTGAGCACAAAAAATGTGCTTGAAGGGTTGGAGAATAGGTGATGCGAAGACGTTAAAGCAGTTTAGACAGTGACAGAACTGCACCAAAACACGCGTTCATCACACATATCCATTGCGGACGCTCGTTAAGTCAACCCAAACAGCGGTTTCTAGGTCCGCTCCGTCCAACGCGCGCAAAACATACCGATAATGGAAGCACTTCCAACAAATTTGCTGCTCTGTGGGCCGGGAATAGGTGCGGAACGCATGTAAGGCACATAAAGAAGTGTGGGAAAAGCTGAGGATTACACTATGTATCTAAACTGAGTGATATACTCCTCACGTCACGTGGTGACGATACCGTGACATATTCTAGGTTTTTTAGTAGTTAGTTAATAGCGAGTAATACTATAGGCTGGTAAAAGGATGAAATTCATTTATATTAGATAACTTAAGGTCAGCTATTTAAAGTAGACACTTAATGATAACCTCTTTTTTATACGATTTAAGGTATTGTTGCCATGATGATCTGCAAGAGCACGGTAGGATTTAGGCACGCCTTGCGCCAGTACCTGACTGGCTCTGTCCATATTATCCTACCGTGGTGATGGTGTCGTCAACGAAACGACTGACTGGCAGCGGTTTGGCAGCGGTTTGTTAGCGGCGTACTAAAGGGCACGTGCCTATAGAAGGCTCGAGAAACTTGCTATTTGTAGCCAATATCCCCACGGAGCAAGCTGTGGAGCCCCTAGCTGTATTAGTCATCCGGAGCTGGATACTTATGAAGGGTTGCTTTCTAAAGCCTTTAGTCCTATCATCTCGAATACCACAACACAAAATACTACCTCTTTTGCTCTAGTGATCCCACAAGGAATTAATACTTTTTATCGGTTTTCTCAAGCCTCTCAAATCGCGTTTCGTGGCGCCAAAGTGAACTGATTAGTCAGCAGCATTCGAAAGCACGAGCAATTATGTCAACACTCTCAACACCAACTGAAAGTATCGAACAGCTGGTCTGCATATCAGCAAGTGCCCACCTCATTTCATTCACGCGAAATACAATTATGTTTCGAAGTCTAGCTAACTCGATATCTTTGGTAGGTCTCCGAAGTGCGAATACCGCGCCATCCCATACCGAAGCAAAATCCAATTCGAGTGATACTTCTTCTGGAATAGCAGCAACTTTGAAGCGCAAAGAATTGTGACGCTCCTAACAGCTGGCGAGAAATGCTTCTTTCACCATGCCAGCTACTCTCGAGCTCGATAATAGGGGGCATATTACATATAAGTCGGCCATCAAGAAAGATAAAAATATAATTTATAAGGCAATATACCCTCAAGCAAGGAGACAGCTCTTTCAGAAGCTAAGGGATCAGCGTGCGAAGATCCAGAGCATTATTCGGCATCACATGAAACTCTGCGATAAAGATATCTGTATTGTCAAGAATCAATGAATTCGTGAAAGCTTCAATTTCTGTATATCTGTAGAAGTAAGGTCAGCTGGCTTCAATCAGAAACTTATCTTTCGCTGTTCTATACTATACAAGCTTGCCGAAGCAACATATTCCGGCACTATTGACAAAAAGCAAAGCTCTGAGGCGGAAGCCTATATATGGATGCAAGAGCATTGCCCTGACATCCCTCTTTTACAATTATACAGCTTTGGCTTCTCTGATAATCGATATGTAAGTTTTTTGTATTAATTGCAAAAGTCCTTATTGATACTATAACTTTTGATATAGTTTATATACAAAAAACGACTGCCTTTCTATTTCCGCTTTTGGCGCATATTTTAGCGATCATTCTGCAAGTATCTTCGATATTCAACTCTATCTCAATATGCTTTTAATCCAATTGGCGAGGGATTGCCTTCTGCATATATGCTGTTTGAGTATATCGGCCCCGAAACAGGCGAAATACTTTCAGATATATAGGATCAGCTGCGACAAGACCCATTCCGAAGGCAGAATCTCTTCCGAAGTATAGTATGCATAATCCTGTCTTTAGCTCGTGTTCCTCAGCCTCGCATAGGCTCATTCAAATTTCATAACAACAATACTATCATACTAACAAACCGACCATTGTCTTGCTCTATAATTATTTTAGAAAATGATGGAGCTCCGAGAACGATATTGAGAAATGCAATATACACTTATACAGAGCCTTTTGTTGCAGATATACTTATATTTCATGACAATTTCTTTCTCGGCAATTCATGCATTGTCTCAAGTATGGGAGACTATCTTGGACAGATAGCTATCCAAATACTACTGAGAACAATTTCGTATTACTATATTCGGCGCGAAGCCCGTAATGGGCTGTTCTGTCTTCAGCTTACCGATTTCCATGCGGGTCACCTTTTTGTTGATAAAGATAGGAATATTATATGTTTTATTGACTATAAGTGAGTTTGTGCGCTATCTGCCGAAATGCTTTCTGTTTTATATTGGCTTACAGAATACGCAATCGATAGAATAACAAACAAGAAGCTTGATGATTTTGAAATAGTTCATCAGAAGTTTATAAAGATATTTGAGGAGGAGAAAGTCAAAATTATGCTAACAAATCTGCCAGTAATGATACCAATTATGCACGATGGCTGGAAATCTGGCGCAGTATAGTTCTGACATTGTATTATCTCTGTAAATGCTGCGTGGTCTCTAGGTGAAGATTATATCGGGCCTAGATTCCTTTCTCTCTCTATAGTTACCGAAGGAATACTATTACAGTATTAGTGTCAGGGTTCTTTTCTAGTTGCTGGGAGAAAGGTTGCTGAGCGGGAGGAATATGAAAAACAATTACAAGCTTTCTTTGACAAAAAGGCAGGCCTCTCTACAGAGAAAGAGACTTATAGCTAAGTTTATATTCTGATAGAAGACATACAAGTGTCAATATATATTGTTGGCTATTCAGATCTATATATTCTGCTTATCATTCTCTCTTTCTCTATCTTGTTGCTCTTTTCATTCCCGTTTCTTCTGAGCTGCTTTTCTCTCCTTTCTCTTTTTCCATTTTGTTTCTCATTTTTCTTGAGCGCTCTTGTCAAATGAGATTGTAGCTGCCAGGTTCTTTGTCTTGCTACTTACAGCAACTGTTGCCTGCGAAACGGTTAGAGCCACTATTATATATGATTCAATTAATTGATACTTGCTTTGAACTGCTCTGCCTCTCCTGTACTGGCACTCCAATTACGGTCGGTCATACTAGGTACTGCTCGTGCGGTTACTTTTATTTAGTTGCGACCTTGAGACATGTACAATATAAATGAAGTAGTGAATCAAAGTTAATGAAAGGCCTTGCATTTTCTCAATATTACTTCTTTTACCAGCAACCATGTGATCATGCACAGTGAGGTGTCAATATTCGTGTGCACTCTATGAAAGTGCAAATGTGATAATGAACCACACCTTACTATATGCAGCTCAGATAGCGACGGCTGTAACGGATGGTAGGCCGGGAACATACGCCACAGACCTGGCCTAAAATAGTGGCTGAGGAAAATATAGAGAGCGCGGATCTATACACTATAATATAACCAGGCTGACGTATATTAATAAGCACAAAATGAAGCTAAAATATATGGTGTTTTATACATCTCTCTCTCTTCATATTAGAGAAACTCCTAGGCTGCATCATTTCTCCTTTAAGTGTCTTTAAAAATTAGAGCCATATTCTTCTGATATAGATCCTCTCTCTAAGTGCTTTGAATTTTAAAGAGATTCTAATGGTTATAATTAAGCACAGAGGTACAGCCGAAACGGCGATCAGTGGCATGATTGAAATGATTAATAGCATAACTAACTATTTGTTATTTTTCTCTTGCTAAGTGGTCCATATAGATAGAAGTAAATAAAGAAAGTAATGTTCTAAGTATATATTCAAAGACCTGCTAAGCAAAAAGATATAATTAGTAAACTATGAATTTATTTCGTTACGGGGTATGTTTCGGCACGCAGAGATAGACGTTACCTTAAGATCATCATAAGATTACATTGCACAAAACGTAGCAAGATAGAATGAGGATGTGTATCTGTATGCGGGGGGCTGATTTCTTGTCGCCGTATACTCAGGTAAAACAATTTTTATGTAGTCTACGCCGCGACGGCTGTTGACATTGGTCGCCGCTAGTATTTATTTTGACAATTGGGACAATCTTTTTATCACGAGCTTTAAGGCTCAACGAGGACTAAATCCATTCCCAAATTCCGGGATGCCTGATAATGGTTGCTTGGGTCGCATCCCGTGGCTAAGAGATGATTAGGGTGAACTTGTTGTACATTACCAAAAGAGCACAGCTAGTCGATATTTGGGTGAACTATAGCGAGCCTGGATCGCCGCGATTTTAAACAATATGCTACTGGCTCCAATGGGCTTGAAGGCAAATCTAGAGTGACTCAAGTTGATCCACGCGACCAATTAAATGTACCGTTTCTAGCGTCGTCCTCGTCAGAGCTTGTTAAAATCCCAATTCTATTCTTTCCTGATGTGTTTCGACTATTACAGAAACGGCTTCCATTTTGCACCGGAGTTTGCTCAGCCTCGAATCACTCCCTTGTCTGAGTAATCGACACTTTACTTGACGCTGGAGACTTTTCAAGCTGCTTTCATAATCCTCACAAATTGAGATGTTTCGAAGTCTGTGGTAAGCATAATATAACTAGCTTGGTACAATTTATAGTTCTCTGATTCAGGCTCTGCAATAGCTAGTTTTGTAGGGCGTGAGTAAGGTGAGGGATAGCAGCGTAAGATATTATGCGAGGGAAGTATTTTATTGCAGAATCGCTGAACAGTGACTGATAACTGATGAAGAAGATTATCTTTTCGGCATTGAGAAACTGAAAAGATATGCATTATTGGTTTGGCATGGCAATACTCGTATGAGGCATTCTCTCGTAAAATACAGAGATTGTAATTTGCCTTTGAGGATTTTCCAGAATTGTGATGACTTAAGCTGTGCTGGCTGTTGGTCGGCTGCTGGTGGTGGTACGATACCGTAGCATGATCCAATAAGCATCTAAATCTGGAAGATCAAATCCTAAAAAAGGCTTTGCGAGACTGGCAGCGCGTTTATCGAGGTGGGTATCATGGAGATAATTGTCTGTCATCATGTTCACCATCTTTAGAGTTCTCTGGTATCCGATCCAGATGAAATGCCTGATTCCAATCTATTGCCAGTATATAGTCCTTATAGAATTCAAGATTTAGATCTCATAATCACATTTCTCCATTTCTTTCGCCAGCGAAGGAACGACGTGGACGAGAATTATCTGTTAACTCTTCCGTGGCCGTGATCGTCTCAGGGAGCATCGGCTCCTCCAAAGCCTCCCTTTGCAACTCAAGTATTTCATTTTCTAACTGTTTAACTTTCTCAAACTCGCCTTGCTTCTGCCAAGTAAAGACAAGATTTTTCATGGCTAAAATTGAATCTGGATGCTCTGGGCCTAGAACTTCTTTTCGCAGCTCCAGCACTTCAATTTGCAAATCTTCAAGTTCAGTACTATCAAACCGGCCTTGCTGCCAGTAGGTTGATGCAAGATTTGCCATAGCCCTAATTGTGTCAGGATGCCTAGGGCCTAAAACCTGCTTTTGTAGCTGAAGCACTTCAGTTTCAAGCTTTTCGGCAGTATCAAGCTGGCCTTGCTGCCAGTAGGTTGATGCAAGATTTCCCATAGTCCTAATTGTGTCAGGATGTCTAGGGCCTAAAACCTGCTTTTGTAGCTGAAGCACTTTAGTATAAAGCTTTTCGGCGGTATCAAGCTGGCCTTGCCGCCGGTAGGTTGATGCAAGATTTGCCATAGTCCGAATTGTGTCAGGATGTCTAGGGCCTAAAATCTCCTTTAGCAGCTGAAGCATTTCAGTTCCAAGCTTTTCGGCGGTATCAAGCTGGTCTTGCTGCCGATAGGATATTGCAAGATTTGCCATAGCCCTAATTGTGTCAGGATGCCTAGGGCCTAAAATCTCCTTTAGCAGCTGAAGTATTTCAGTTCCAAGCTTTTCGGCGGTATCAAGCTGGTCTTGCTGCCGATAGGATATTGCAAGATTTGCCATAGCCCTAATTGTGTCAGGATGCCTAGAGCCTAAAACCTCCCTTCGCAAATGAAGCACTTTAGTAAGAAGCTCTTTGGCTTCACTAGAGCGTCCTTGTTCCAAGTAATATCTAGCTATTGATTCTAATAGGATCGAAGCTCTTGTAGACCACCCTTCCGCCTCTTGCCATTCTGCAGCTTTTAAAGCATGTGGCAAATACAAAACGCAACTTTCCCAGGTCCCATACTCACCAGAAGGAAATAAATCCGACATAATACCTAAAGCATGTCCAGAGGTCGAGCGAGCCTGTAAATCAGTCAATGCCTGACGAGTGGCAAGATGTACTAGGCGATGTTCGTCGTAAGTTGGTGGGCCATTACCAACTGACTTTTGTACTTGGAGAAACGAGTACTCCGTGAGGCGACCAGCAGCTACAAGAACTTCGTCTTCACTGAATGTGGGTCCAGCGGCAGCCTTCACAAGCTCGAAGGGAATTCCTTTGTTGTTGAAGAACGCAATGGTGTTGAGAATTTTCTCGCTGCAAGCACTCTCCTTTGCAATCTGTCTCATCGAAATAAGCCAAGTTCGCATCACACTATTTGGCACTCCTAACCGATAGTTGTCTTCAAATTCGTAACTCAAAAGACTCGTTTGCTGCGAAGTTGATTCACTAAAGAGTTTACGATACTGCTGTATGGATACCTTGGTCTTCCTGATATATGCAGCAGCTTGAACGATTGCAAGAGGAAGATTTTCAAGAAGGTCTAGAAGTTCGGCTTCATCTGTAGATGGTGTCTTGTCACCGGATATCCCACACATGCCGTGAAAAAGTTCAACAGCCTCTTCAGAAGCCATTGCACCTATTTCAACACCTCTCTGGACATTTATAATGCTCCCAAGAATGCTGCTATCGCGAGAAGTCCAGATGATAGTCTCAGCCTGTGTCCTTGGTACAAACTGAAGGAGGTTTAGGGATATTTGCTGCTGGTCTGTAGTTGGCTTTGTCGCCTTTTTGAATATTTCCAGGTTATCGGCGTTGTCAAGAATAAGTACCCAATTCGTCAAATTTTCAACCCATTGTTTCACAGCACTTAGCAGATCAGATCCCTTTAATTCAAGTGACAGGCCAGCAACTCTCGCAAGATTGGTGTAATCTTGGACAAAGCTAGCTTCGGAATCTGCACGGATCCAAAAGATCGAGCAACTGGTCTTGTCTTGAAGCCGATAGGCATACTCAAGAGCAACTTGTGATTTCCTACATAGCTTTGCGTTAGACATGGACACTAAACTATGGGGTTATACCAACCCGCATCCACCAAGGCCCCAAATCGCAAGTGATCGATTTCGTGATTGTGTGCCTATGAGCTTATCTAAGTCTTCGAAGATACCTTCTCGATTAACGAGACCATCGTTTCGATCAAATGGGAGGTACGTTATTCTTTTTGATCCTGTTATTGTTTTCGATTCTGATTCTGATGTAATTAGATAATGAAGTTGATTACAAATCTCAAATAACACCTCTCAGCTCTTACCGTCACTTGATATAATGCTTTCACGCTGCAGATTCTCCGCGCATTGCTCAACTTCCTGCTCGTGGCCTTCTAAGTAATCATTTGCGAGCTCCATGATAGCTCCTGAATCACTATAGCCATCCCACCCAAATTCTGGAAGGCTGTCAACGTTGAACCGATAGTAACGTTTATTCTTCCCCCCCAGAGCTGTATGTGTCAGGATAAATTTCTTTGCTGTTTCCTCTGTCTGCATTGCGATATCGAGCATTGATTTTGCAAAATTTGGCTCATCTGTACGTATTGCTCGCGAACGGGGCCTACCAGCTCCCACTGAAACAACGCAACTGACAAATGGCTCCAAACCAACAGGATCGGTATTTTTCCAGATTCGTTGTGCTTCGTTCCAAACGCGGTCAATAGGATTATTTGCCCCCAGCTCACCGGCAACGTATTTCGAGGGTGGTCTTCCAAATTCAACAGCTTCGAATACCTTTGCGGATGAAAGTGTGGCACATGCAGCTTCAACGATTGTAGCTGGTCTCCGGTCTGGCTTTCCGGGCAGACAATAGTTTTTGAAGTCCACAATTGTGTTAGTGTTGCTAGCGGTTGCACAAACAAGCCTGAGGCGGTAATCAGTAACTTAAGCTACTGAACAATGACCGTGTTGGAGTCAAGACTTACGTATAGCAGCTAACATTATCCTCATTCCTAAATTCGCAGTTGATTGGCAAACCCTGTTTCTTCACTAGCTCTGACACAGTTGCTTTCAATATACCCGACTTAATTATCGCGACTGCAATGAGGCTGTTGATAATTAGCGGAGTACGTTTGACCAGCACTTTTTTACTCACCCTCCGGTCCCAGATCCTCCGATCAAATCGAACACCTCGCATGGCTTGAGAGGAGGGTCTTGGTGCTCATTCACCTTTGCCATCAGATCACGTAGAACGTAAAGAATTGACAAGCCACGTAGACCTCCTCCATCCAGCGATAATAAATTGCGGCATTTTCTTGGTACCCCTGCGGCTTGCGTCAAATTCGAATTTGTGACGTGAGTGAGGATTCGTTGTATGTCTTCTTTCTCAGTCGATGAGAAGCTCCCAGCTTCTGCTGCTTCAGCATGAGATAGCGTTAACACACTAACATACTCGTGCAGCCTTTGCAGAATGCCCTTCACCTTCTTCTCTTGGAAGACACCTTTTCCAGTCTTCCATAGAATCTCGACTTTGGAAGCGCCGTCTTCTGGAATATACTTTCTCAAGATTGTACGAAGCTCTTTTAATGTGCGCTCAACGCCCCGGTGTATTGGAATCAGTACTTTGCACGTAGCTTCATCTATTTCATTTTTCTCGATACGTTCTTTTGTTCGTTTGACAGCGCGGTCTATTGGTGGGAGCAATTCGTCGATAGACTGAAAAACTTCTCCAATCTCCTTGTTGTTCGCGCGAAAATCAGCGGCTCGGGTGAGAACTTTCTGGCTGAACTCGACAAGGGTGATAATACTTGAAGCAGCGGATATAATCTCGAGCCCTGACATCGTGAGAAGAGCAAGACTCCAGAAGCCATGCGATCAATACTCATCCAAAATAATGAAATTACAATCGAGGAACGTCTGGATAAGGCTGGGAAAGCCCATTTTCTATTTTTAAACCCACGACGCCCAGCTACAGCTGCACTGCTTGCTGGTTGGGCATCAACTCCTGGAGGTTACATAAGAAGCACGTCCAATGAGTTGCCATGTTTGGTGTTTTGGCCGAGGCTGCATTGCCTACATAAATGTAGTTATCGATACGGGCTGTGGCTTGGCTTTCTTTCCAGACCCGTAGCCCAAAAACGACATCTCAGTGCATCACACACTTTGTTTATACACTAGCCCTTATATTATCAACCCAAAGCAATATGTATGTCGGATTTTGATGTATCAATACATCATGAGTACCTAGAGCGCAGAGTTGGCCCGATTGTTGTCGCTCTATGGTATTTTGTACGAACTTTCATATCAATTTTGATGCTTTTGGTCAACAAATGAATGGTCAAGTCTGGACATAATTATTAGAAATTCAATTCGTGCTTAGTGTCCTCGTTGCCACTTCTCGGGGCTTAGAAATAGTATTGAAAGCATATCTTACGAAAATCTATATATTGGATCCTGGCCACTTCTGAATTGAATCATTTCTCATAGCTAGCACGCCCTTCGAATATCCATTTGCCCAGTCCTAGCTTCATTATGGCAAAATCTGCGATACTTGTGTCCCAAAGAGCCTCATATATTATGATTATGTTCTCTCGAATACTTGGATGTTGCGCAGAGATGGTGTCTTCAATCCCTAATGTCGAAATACCACTTGCGCAAGCGATACAGCTGCTACTTGACATGTTTGCCTTATCCTAAAATAAAGCCACAGTTACTTAGTCGAATTTTCGATTTCTTCCAAAATATCCGGTCTTTGAGCTCCTTTGGAAATAATTTGGTTGTCGATCTCAATACCATCCATCTTTAATAAGATACGGACAACACTCAGATACCCATAACCTACTGCAAACGAGAGAGGACTCGTCCCGTTTATGTCTTTCTTGTTCACGTCCACTAGCCCGCTATCAAGCAATACCTGCACGGTCTTGGGAGATTCTCTAAACAGAGCCCATGCCAATGGCGTCCAGCCATCCGCATCCTCCTCGTCAATGCCTTGACTGTCATGTCTGCTCAGATATCCAACCACTCGATGATGACCGCCTTCGCACGCCCATGAAATTGCGTTCCGCCTGTTGTTATCTTTTAGGGATACATCAACCATTTTGGTGCGCCTTAGGTAGGCTACCGTTTCAAGATGACCATTTCCTGCCGCCCAAGACAATGGTGTTCGACCATTTCGATCCGGATCATCAACCTTGAGTTGTCTCAAGCTTACAAGATACTTTACGATCTCAAGCTCACCCGCTGAAGCAGCCCAAGAAAATGCATTTCGACCTGATCTATCTACATGATTCAGTGGAATACGGTTATCCATAAGAAGCAGCTGAACCACATCCAAAGACTGCCCGCCGATTGCCCAAAATAAAGGCGTCCATAGTTCCCAGTCTGGAATACCAGGCTGGATCCGACCATGTTGTAAAAGCTGCTTCGCGATTTCGAGGAAACCATTCCCTGCGGCGAGGGATAAGGGCGTCCTACGGCCCGTTGAGGGATAGTTTACCAAATATCCTTCTTCTTCGGAAATGAATCCGTCGTCTCTTAAAAAACGTTTCACCACATCGAGACGATTGAATTGTACAGCTGCAACAAGAGCAGACCTACTTTCAACAACCCCATGGTCATTAGTTTTCTCTCGAAGAAGTAGATCTACTAAGTAATGATGACCCAATCGTGACGCCCAATATAAGCCTCTTGCCAATGTATCTGGCTCAATGAAAGCTTCTGCATCCAAGATGAGTTTCAGGGATGTTAAATGGCCAAAATAGCAAGCAACGATGATCGGTACAAAATCACTAGGATATAGCAAAGTATGTTCCACAGAGGACCAGTAAAAACGAAACCAATTCGAGCCTTGAGAATGAGAGATATCTGATAGGCGAAGAGCAGACTTTTGCACTCCTTGTGGACTTATCAAACAGGCTGAGGTAAAGAGTCCCGCCCAGTGGCGAGCAGCAAAGTCGAAAAATGGGTATTGCTCCGCAATAGATTGACAAGCTGTCTCTTCAAAAAGTGCAGCATCCCGAAAGATTTCAGCCTCCTCTAGATTAAATGGATCCCATAATGGTTCGGTGTCTGCCTCAGCTGGAGTTTCGACGAATGAAGTCGGTGAGTTTTGGGTGCTTGATTGGGTTTCGAAAAGGTCCTGCTCAAATTCACTGAGTGACAGATAAGACACGCAGGCTTTGGTAATTTCCAAGCTTGCCTTGAGTGGATGAACGCCATAGATAGCTGATAATGAACTGTCTTTTTGAGTTGCAAGATCTATCAGAAAATCTTTGAGGGACTGGTGAACTAGATAGATCTGGCTATCCGATATCCTGACCAGCGGGCCTAATGCTTTCTCGATTGTCATCTGGATGTTGGGTTGGGCGACTTTGGCAACATCGATCAAGCTACGGTGATCGTGTTCGATTGCAAAAACAATTCGCATTTCATCTAGAGTAAGTGGCCTAGGGCTTCCAATTATAATACGTAACAGTTTGGTAGCATGCTCTTGCTTAATTTTGGGTATGCTTTCAAGAAAACGTTCGTAGGTCGCCTTTAGAGTTTGAGGCAACTCATCAATGATACGTTGAAAGTCTTCTTGTAATGCAAGATAGCTATCTTCAAGGAGGTGAAGTACAAGGTGTACCCAAAGGAAGGTTCGATCGGCTTTGGAATACAAGGCATTCATGAGATACGCTTTTACCTCGGTGCCGCATCGAGTCCGCAGAGCGATAGCATCAACCTGCGTCTGTATCACCAACTTTAGATCCTGGTCAACATAATCCATCTCAGGGCCAATGTGCAAGAGATTTTGTGTGTAGTCAAGACGTTCTAAAAGAGGTCGGCTTGTGACCAGAAATTTAATGCACGGCAGTTTCGAGCCAGTAGGCACAGGCTTGCGTGTTAGGTTCAATACTGCTTTGAGAAATTCATTCCTTGTGGTTGCCTCACACTCATCAATGGCATCAACGATGACACTTACAGGTCCTACTCGCTTGTCACAAGCCATTCTTATAAAAGTTTTCCATAGCTCGTTGAAATCCTGGTCAAACTGCCCGACGTGTAAATCATTCATGGCCTTGACATATTTGATCAACGAGCGGCGTCTTAGAACGAGTTGATGAATGAGGCTCCTCAGAATCGCTGTTGCATCCCTCTGCGTGCTGATTCTATCAACACAGAAAAAGTAGCACATTGTCGTTTTAGAGCCTGGGGAAATTTCTCCACCGCTCAGGTACTCCATGAGATAAGCAGAAAGAATGGTCTTTCCGCTCCCAGGGTACCCGCTCACCCATAGCAGGCAAGACGTTTGTTGACTTTTCCAGTCAAGATAGTGTGGGTCCGATAAAATCCACTGACAGGTGCCTTCTACGCGGTTCGGAAGTGATGACTTGTGCTTTGCTGCGATTACTGAGTTCTGAATCAGAAGTTGAATACACTTCCTCTCTTCCTCGTTGAAAGCTTGAATGCTAATTAGTTTCTCATTGCTAGATAAAAGCCACAAACTATTTGGAAAACTACATACAATACTTTGCAGAGCTGGTAGTTCTTTGACTTAGAGACACAGTTTCCACTTGAGCAGCTTGCGCTTCCTCGAGTTTCTTTTCAACGCGGGACACAACACTTGAAATTCCACCCAAAATCATTTTATAACCTTGATCATCACGGCTAGTAAATCGGCACATAGACATATGATTCGCAGCGATGGTCAATATAGTCTCTTCCCCAACTCCAAGGGTAGATGAAAATTTTGATACAACCTACAGTCACCCAAAGTAGATGTCAGCTGGCAGCCATTGGAGTGGAACAGTTTAAAACATGCCTTTTTATTCAAACCTAGATAATTGATTCCTGTCACCCCTTTGGACTCCAAAAACGTGAAAACTTGGAATTCTCCACGCCCGCAAATCCTTAAAAAGCTCTCCTGAATACGCTCTAATTCACTGCTGTCAACTTGGAGTGCCCGAATATTCCGATCCGTTGTATCAAATCCTGATACAGAAACAATTCTTCTAACAACTTCCCCGAGTGCAGCTTGGTCGCTGCCACCATGTGGTGTTCCTAGGAAAAACACCGCTTCCGTAGATCTGTAAATGTCTTGTGATTCTTGGTTCGTATCAGCTGCGGCGCGACTAAGCACCTAAGAATATGTCAAAACTTGCATTACCCACAAACCCAATAGACCGTGCGCATATCCCGGAAGATTCTTACGTCTTTTACTATGATTCCTGTTATTTTTTAGTTTGCAATGTTGCACATCACCACCAATAGTCAGCTTACCACCAAGGGAATGTGCTATGAATATAATGCTCCTGCCATGCTATATAAATGTTTTAGCAAATGATCTTGAAAATATGAGACACTCACGCATTTCAACCTCTCCGCTTTTAGGCCATGTAACATGTTTCTAGCATAGTCGGCGATGTTACTCTGATTTGCAGCTCCACTGAAAAATCGAGATACCTTAGAATCATAACCCCAGGTGAGTATCCGTGCATTCACGCAATCCTGGGGAAGAAGATCCATTGGCCAAAAGACAGTATCGTCTTCGGACCTGTGTTCAGCCTTCGAGTCCGCTCTTTTCCTTCGCGAGAACAACTTCTTGAGGACCGTTCCTGAAGGTTCTCCCGAACCTTGCGATTCCGCTCCAACTCTCTTCTTGCACGCCCAGGTTTTCCGAGGATGACCTTGTAAGCCATGAATAAAAACAATGCTATAAATAAAAATCAGCTGATTATTTGGATCTTCATACGTTGAACTTACTCGGCGATGGCATTTTCTGGATCGTGAAGCACGGAGAACCCATCATCCCTTACTCCCGGTTTGGGTGTCTGGGGTTCCTGTGAAGTGTTTATTAGCTCTTCCCTTCAGAAGGGCCTCATCGCGCCTAACCTACCATAGCAACCTCACGTACGTGAGACAACTTGACGATTTATGGAGTGTGAGGAGATGCAATTTGCAAATGCTCAGGGGTGCAATATTAGGGGGGTTGTGGAATCCATGTGTATTTTGAGAGCTTACAAAGTATTTTGTGTGTGAGAACACCTCAAACCCCCGTAATATGCAATGCCTCTTACCCATGCCACTCTAGTTATTTCCAACTGACCGGATGGAGATATGATGTCGCAATGACAATATTCAATGCCCTTCTCGGCGCTAATCCGAGGTACATTATTGGTGGACCAAGCTGGATTATCGTAAGGGCAGTGGAGAAGACATGACGCATACGTGACAAGAGAATCCCGTGCAAGATACCTGAAGGTATTTCTATTGCGCAAACAGGTCATTAACGCACGGGACTACAATCATAGCTTGCTCGAAGTGAATTAAACTAGATCTGCATCTCCAGCAGCAAGCGCAAGTGCACGGCGACCAGGGTGGGTTGCTTGGTGTTCTGGGGTTACGACGCCCCTGCGGATAGGATACTACAACACCTCAAAAGGGAGTATCGTTAATATCATCATCGTTATCATCATACTTCGAACGTTTGTAGCTGAAGCCTTGCCGAAGCGTTGGATTGCATAACATGAAAGACATTTCCAAGCAAAACCTGTTCTGGAGCATTCAATAAGGGCTTGGTTTGCAGTTCATTCTTTCTTAGGCGTGGAATACCTCTAAAACCTTGTTCTTGGCATGACATTTATCTCGCTACTCCAAAACCCGCAATCAAAAGCAGCAACGTGTATACCTCTTTTTACAAACCTAAATGGTTCTAGAGAAATAGCTTGCAAGGTTAATGATATAGCTTCAAAATAAGCCTTCAAGAAGAACCAACACACATTTTCGCTTTTGAGGGAAGTGAGATCTGTGGAACATGAATCTGTTCAGTTAGCACAATTCTCCTCAATCTATCGTCGTTCGTGTGGAGTAAGTCAGTATACATGGTATGATTCTTAGACTCTTAGGGCATATTGGCAATAGCCAACGCCAGATATCGTATGAAAGTACATTACTAGACACCAATGTATCTATCACAGATTCAAAAGAGGCGGTACGGGCTACACTAGACTCACAGATGCGAATGGTTGGGCGTTAACTAAGAGTCAATGTCATTGGAGAAAGAGATCGAGGAAGAAAGAAGGAGTGCGCTCATATGCTTCATCACTTAGCATGGACACGTTTTTAGTACAATAATGAATCACTTTGTAGAAATCGAAGTCTGGGATCGGAGACAATACCAATCCAACCTTCCCAACGATTTTCACTTCTAAGGCTCTCATTTTCCCACATTATCTTGCAACAATAGTTCTTGATCGTTCGTCGCAGGTTGTCCCGAGCCACGTTCAGCTCGAGAGATGATCCAAGTCGTCAACAATAGTATATTCGGCGGGGTAAAACTCTCGCCCGCCAGCTCTCTTGACCAGCATCTTAATCACTTCACGCAAGCCTTCATATTCTCCGTACTCATCATCCAGTGGTGTCACGATGTCGGGATTGTCGTCGCACCTTAGCAGCCAATTTCGCACTCCAGGAGCATGCGGATTGCTCCGCGCATAGGTGCACAATCGTGTCTCCAGATATGTAAGCGATAGGCAGAGCAGCAGTATCTTCCAGACGTCATTCCAGAAGCCAGTAGTAAGCTCCACGTCATCTAAGTAAATTTTCGACACCTGTGATAGTAAAGTACCCAGATAAGAGGCATCAAAGCGAATGCGGCGCAATTTTAAAGTAATTAATAAGTCTGGTAAAACCAGCGAGCTGCCATTTAGATAATGTGTACCAGACACCTCCAGCGTTATCAGGTTTCGGCATCGAGCAACAAGTTCAAATACACCATCGTTGTAGACAGAATTTGGATACTGTTTCTGGAGACTTGACGCAGGGTAAGTATCGTCATTGTCTCTCTCTCTCGTTGCATGTTGAATATAGCCCCGGTGTCCGTTTTCGCCAGTAGCGTCTGTAATTCCTATACCAAGATGTCGAAGACGATTGCAAGTCGCGTCTGAAAGCTTCTCAGATAATTCTAAAAAATCGTGAGTACATGGCAGCTTCAGATCAAGAGTCGTGAGTCCTTCGAGGTTCGCAATCACAAGGCCATCAATCAAGCCGTGGGTTAATGCTGCCAGCATCACACAGTCAAGATCTGGTGCATAGGGTATAATTTCACCCTTACTCTTCCATGTCGGGGTTTCTAGTTGTAGAGATTGAAGCCGAGGCATGGACTTTAGAATATCAGGTAGATTATCGATCAAAAACCGGGCTTGCATATACGGTTCATTGTCGTGTTGGTTAGAAATTAAGAAGGGATCACGATAAGTCGAAGGACCCGTCCCATGCCAATCCAACCATCTGGTCGCGAACTCGAACCTGATCTTCTTGATGTTTGGAGCGAATGTGCTAGACGGCGCCAAAACTGCATTTTCAATGGATGTAGTAAAAAAGCTTGACCAACGACATATTGGCCATGTGATATGTGCATCTTGAAGAAGAACCTGTGTAGCAGCCTCTCCCAATGTTTTGGAGGTAAGGCGGAGGTTGAATAGTGCAAGAATAGGAATGTTTTCATCATCATTGTATTCATTATATGGCACCCAGTCTTGGAAATTTGATGCAATCTGTGGTTTAATTTAGGGCTAGGAACATTTGAAAACAGGAGAGCAAACCTTGACAAGGAGCTCCACCGGAAGTTTAGACATCCCGCTCGATTCATTAGACAACATACCCGCCATATCTTACCCGTAGAGAGCAGTAGAGCAACGGTGGAGGGGGGCAATAGTGCGTATCCGAGAACTTTGTTAAGGAAGCGTTGCCTATTAGCTGACTTCTCAATAGTAGCAAGTTAGCCAAAGCATTGGAGTGATGAGTGATCATGAATAGAAGTGAACAGATTGAAATCCTGGGTGTGTAAGGATGTTAGAAATCACGAGGCACGGACCACCCCACTTCAGCCTTACAGCAGACACATAGCTCGTTTTTATAAAAGCAAAAACTTGGTACTGCAATACAAACATAGAACGAACTCTCCAGTGAAAATGACTAACGTCTATCCTTGTGTGCCGAGACGCACTGTGTTACGAGACAACCTTCTAGTTTTGGAGTCACAACTCTTTTCTTAGCAATTCTCCGAAACTATTACTAATATGGAAAAGGATTATTAAGATACAGCACGTCCAGTGCCCACCACCATGGCTGACTAGGTCATGATACGCATCGTACCAATGTGTGGCAGCCCAAGTTTGGGACTTGGAAACTTTTAGCAATAGGGCTGAGATATAGCCTGTGAATAATTAAGTAGACTATTCGTAAGCCGGAAATCACGAGAAGATAAGTAGCGGCGTAGATAACCTATGGATGAAGGTGATGAATAAATAAAGAAATAGTTCCATGATTTTCGCGACTTTTCTTGTAAGCTAGCAGGTCGAGAGTGGTTTTGAGGATAGCAAAGCTCACTCACCTGATATAGGGGTTGAGCTGGATGAATTGCGAGTTGGCACGTAAGATGTAATAAAACCTTTGGAAGCCAGTCTACCTTTGTGTCAAACTATAACCAATTCATAGAGTCTCAATAGAAACCAACTTTCCTGTCCATTCCTAGGCGACCTATTTATGCATTAGAGCAAGACAGACAACCCTTCTCTTCCCGGGTAATGTATCTGCAAATGTAGTTCCCGAAAATCTTTCAGCTGCATACTTGGAAGTATATGCATGGCAAAGCTTTGAAATACAGCCATCCCATCGGTCCATGGGTACCAGTTGCATGCTTTTTAGTGCTTGAATTCTCTATCGAGAAGGGTAGGTGAGACGGGGTTTTGGGAACTGTTGCCTTTTCCGTATCACCGACTGCCTTTAATCTTGTATCCAATGACAACTGCTACTTCGCCTGTTGTATCTTGGCATTTTGGGCTTTAACCACCCCACACCAACAGCGCTTGCGCATCCACACCCGAACGCTCACAATCCACTATGCCAGACCAGCTTGTTGTATTAATTACCGGTGTTGGAAGAGGTGCATTCCTCTATTAATCTGGGAAATTAAAATCAAACTAATCAATTATCAGGTATCGGGAACGCTTTGGCACGTGCGTATGTCACACAGCCGAACTGCACAGTTGTAGGAAGCATTCGCGATGAATCTGCTCCAGGAGTAGTAGAGTTGAAGGCTTTCCCAAAACGAAATGGATCACAACTGCTCCTAATTAAAATTGAAAGCTCTACCCCTCTGGACGCAATCAATGCAGTGAAAGAAATGGAAGCCGCAGGTATCGACCACATCGATATTTTGATCGCCAATGCGGGTGTAAGCCCTCCCATTGAGCCCATCGAGACAGTCGACCTTGAGGTTGTGGCTAGCACATTCAGTGTCAACGCTCTGGGTCCTCTAGCCCTATACCAGGCTTGTCACTCACTTCTTGAAAGATCAAATAATCCGAGGTTCGTGCCAATTAGTAGCGCTGCCGGTTCCATCGGTGGAATGGAACACGGTCGCACTTTTGTCGCGCCATCCTACTGCATTTCCAAGGCAGCGCTGAACTGGATTACGCTGTATGTCCATCCCCGCAGGCTAAACTCACGAATAACACGTCAAGATTGCTAAATATTGAACAGAGCGGCGCACTGTAGCAACAAGTGGCTTACAGCTGTTGCCATCAACCCGGGGTAAGAGTCTCTGAAGTTTAGCAATCCTTGTGAGCTAGGGACTGACATCTGCAACAATTAGTTTGGTTGCTACTGATATGGGAAACAAGACCGCCCAATATCTAGGCTTGGAAAAGGCGCCTTGGACGGCTGAAGAAAGTGCGGGAAAAATTAAAAGTCTGGTGAGTGCGCACAGCGTAGACTTTTGGTTCCATCAATGTCTAACCTGCTACCTAGGTCGACAAAGCTAGTCGCGAAAATTACTCTGGAAAGTTCATAGATGCAATAAGTGGCGCCGAGCTCCCATGGTAATAGTTAACTGTTTACTTCTCCACAGTAAAGGTAATATATTAAGCCTTGTTGGAAACTGAAATCCATTTTTCTTTTGAAGTGAGAATGTAGCGCTAGGAATCACTTTTCAACTGTGTTGATCTAGATAAACTTCAGCTTACCTTTTTTTTGTTGCTTCAAGACCCCTAATGATAACAAGACTTGAAGGACCAACATTCGCCATCAAGTGAAAAGCATGACCCATAACTCGATTAGGTTAATCACGACTGCTTCAAATTCGGCTTCTCCGCTTGTTAAGTGTGCAATAAGTCTAGTACGGCTACTCAAGGATATATACGTATGTAACTTGTAGATACACCCAGTATTATCGAATCAATTTACCACATTGATACATTGTACGCCTGAACCGACGAATAGAAATTAAGCGTCTCCTTTCCTGGTTCATGCAGCAAGTACGAACTGACCCAGTACGAGAATATCACCAGAGATTGAATAGGGAGGAGGCAACCACGATATTCAGGTGGTACAGGGTATTAAATCAATACAGGGTTATAGTAAGACTGACATAATTCGGAGATTTTTATAATAATAGAAACGTTACAATAGTAAGTAAACAATGAATTGCTAGCTATAAATGAGTTCAAGTAAGAAGCTCCTATCTAAAGAAACTGAACTACTTATATAAAGCTGAACGAGGTTCAGGCTCCCCGGATACTGGAATTTATCACGTGACTTCACTCTCCTAAACCGGACGCCCGCTAGCAGTCTGATTGCTTACAGCAAGAAAAACGGAAACAAATCATGTGGTAGCATGAGCAAAACAAAAACAAATGAGGTGCTAGCAGCAAGCAAAACAAAAATAAATCATGAGTAAGTACACAAAATCACGCTTGTTCTTTTGAACTGTAAAATGCTAGAAAACACCTAACTCCGTAATCATCCAACACATTTAATGGTCTTTTATTGCCCGGCTGACGGGCTTTGAGGGCGTTTACCAGGATTGCCTCCGCGAAGAGGGAGTCTCCCACTGCTTCCCTGTGGTGCTGGTCCTGATTGCTGCTGGCCTGCTGGTCGTTGTCCTGCTGGTTGTTGTCCTGACGGTTGTTGTCCTGATGGTTGTTGGCCTGATTGTTGTTGCTGTTGGCCGGGTTGGGTACCAGAGCTACTGGCCACCGTTGGGGGTATATTTCCAGACTGTGACCCAGATGATCTAGGCCGTGAAGCTGGCAGGTTAGCGCAAGGAAGGTCAAACTTGATCAGACGCTTGTTGGCTTCTACCACTTTAGTCCATTCAGCTACCTCGCCAGCAGGGAACGCTGGCGTCTTCGAAGCACGGGCCTGTGTCAAAGCATTAATATTGCTGAGAGCTTTGGCAACAACAGCGTCAAGCTCAGCGCGAACATATTCTCCCCACTCCTCAGCAATATTGGACTTGTCCTTACTCTTGGCAGCTGCTGGATTCTTTTTGTTGTACCAGGTGTCGAAACGTGTTAGCACCTGGTGCTTGGCTTGGAAAGTACTGCAGAAAGCTCCCCAAACATCACGATGAGCCATATATGTGAAAACCATTCCCATGTCTTTCAGTCTCAGAAGCTGGAGTTCCGTTGTTGGATAGTCTCGGTTAAAAGTGCTAGGCGCAATAGCAACCTGCACAACAGGATCGAAGAGCTTTCCTTTCGCATTGTTAACGCCAGCCAAGAGCACCGTCAGACGGTTTTGTTTTGCAACTAAGCGGCTCCCCAGTTCCAAAACGAAAGAAAATGCGGCGTTATTGGGATTAGGGGGAAGTACTACTCCTGTTGTAGCCCTACCAGGTGCTGGCCAGGCTGTGGCATCCTTCTGTGTAACAAACCACCTCTGAACCCAAACCTTATCCCGTCTCGGGGTTGCTTGCGTTCGTAACCATACCCCAAAGAATTTCTCGTCTGTTTGTGCCTCAAGGACATGCTCAGCTAATGGCAACATGTAAGTATTAGATCCATATCAAAAATCTTGGATGAAACGTACTCTGATAGATTTCAGGCTCCTGAACCCAATGATGACCAGGTCTCGCTGGAGCTTCGTCAGGATCAGGAGTTGCAGGCCTTTGGCCAGATAGTAAGGGGACTTGAACCCATTTCATTTCTTCCACTGGCCCCTTGATAATGCTCCAATCATCTGGATCGATGGAAGCAGCATGGTAGTACTTTTGAACTCTGCTGGCGACAGTATTGAAATTCTTCCCTCGCCCAGTCTTTGGATATGAGGGGAAATATTGCGAGGCTATTGGGTCGTTTCCAATGGTAATCATCTTCCTGTCTTCACTAATTCTGGCATTTGGGTCCGCATTCATAAGAGTACCGTATGCTGCTATCGCTGCTGCTGGACGGTCTGGAGACATAGGAGACTCGAGGTAATTCAGAGGCGGACCGGCTCGCCGACCACCGCCACGTCTGGGGGGATTCGCTGGGGTGGAAGGCTGTTGAGTGCCAGTTCCTTGATTTTGAGGAGTTGCGGGTACATTTTGGTTGGAAGGCTGCTGAGGGGCAGTTCCTGGATTTTGAGGAGTTGCGGGAGGATTTTGGTTCCCTGGCTGGTTGTTCACAGGGCTCGTCGGTGGTGTGTTGGCTCTTCCTCTAAGATGACCTTTATATTCGCTATCTACAAATCGTACTGAGCGAGCATTGAGTTGAAATTCAGAAGCTCTCGCATCAACCAACGCAAGTGCCAGCAGCACCGCTGCTAGCACAGAGTTGGAGAATCTCATGTTCCCGCTCTGTTGGAAGTAATGGCCACAGGACTGTGTAAACAAATGTTTAACAGGAAGGTAGAAAGAAAACGAAGTAAATGGTGTGCTCTGGAAATTATCTCAAACCGACATGATAGACCCGGCAGTAAATATACCAAATCATTATCAGATTCGATGGCATAGCATGGCGCAACTGTTCCTGCTCGTAAGGATGGTCGCATGTATTTTTGTAAAGGAGTCCAACATAAGGAAAGATACATCTTTGCAAAATTTCACGAGTAGAGTGTACAACTGTTAATGATCCTTCAACTCCTAGCTGTGAGAGTACTATTTTGAGACCAGGATTATAGGCTGAAATGTTTGTGATCTCGGTATGCATATTAGTATTGGCTGATAACCGAAAACTATCTAGTACTATCATTCAGTCCTTACCTGTCAGACTTTTTGAACAATTCATCAGTAGCAAGATTTTCTAGGAGATCTGTGATTCATTAATGAATATTGTTTGAGCTTTAGCCTGCCACACTAGAAGTGCATCCCCACCTGGGATTAATCTACATCAGCCTATCAATTACTCGGCCAAGAATTGTCCAATGATAGGTCCTATCTGCAATAAGGATACTGTAGAATGCGCCACCACACGGATAAATCTGTAGGTACAGCATATCTAGAACACCACGTCCCTGGAGCTCAGCCTGACAGGAATCTCGATGTATATAGATGGCATTAAATTTTTTAAGGGTTTCTCTTTTTAATAGGTGAGGTATTTCAGGAATTGGGAAGAAGCTTATGTTTTGCTTATTATAAATGGATGAAACGAGCTTGGCCTCACATGCAGTGTATTGCTTATAGATTGGTGTCACCATAAGCAATTGCTGAAAGTTTTCAGCATAATTCCGAGAATCATCATGTCAGACAGCCACATGTGCTGCGTCACCTCCTCAGCCGAGTTAATCAATTAGATATTCTCCTTACGATTCAGGATTTGATCATGGTTCAGTGTGGCTTCGAGCGCCACAGTATCATGAAAACACTGTTGAAATCTGTTGGCAAATCTATATAATCTTTACTGCTTTAAATATCGCTCATAAATAAGCCTGGGGAAGATGGCGTAAGGTTAAGTAGATTCAACACTACCGAGCTGTAATAGTGTTGCTCTGTAAGCCAAAATGGAGCGGCAGTGCTATCACCATAAATACACTATCGGGTAGACGAGCTGGTAAATGAGTCCAGACCTGATTTCGGTGAGATTCAGCTCTGTTCAATTAGAAACGTAGAAGCTTGTAGCATCATCTTTTGTTTTCATTACACGTGAACCATAAACATAGAGTTCACGCTATCCAAGCTTATAGGCTATGCTTTATAAAATTTCAAATATCGACTTTGCCATATCCCTCCCCGAACAGTCTTGATAAAACCATTGTTGTTATTGAGGAGACATCAGAGACACACACATTTATCAGTGGTGGGATTGCTGACAGGCTGACAAAGTCACAGTCAATGATAAATGTAGCAAGAAAGATAGTCACCAAATTTCACTGAACTAGGAGGAATTGAGTCTGTTCCAGCGTACCAAATTTGCCAGTAGCTTTCTCTCTCCACACTTTAGGACAGCCTTAGCCATTGTAATCCTCCGGGATGAAATAGAATCTAGCAGATCCACCAATACTCCATCGACGATGGCATGTATGTGCCTTCTTCCTCCATTTCCAAAGCCGTTACCTCCCGCTCCTCATTTGCCTCCACCGCAGAAACGAATCTAAGCCGGTTCAGTCCATCGTACCATTTCGCACCGAGCGCCAGTAGCCTTTGGAAAATTGACTTTCGGCATCCTTGTGAGGATGGTCGTGGAATGGGCTGAGTGCGTTCAGCCCTAGGAATCCATAACCTCATGCTGTGAAACGTCGGAGGGCGATTAAGCCCCCACGTGATAACTAACCTCTAATGAATGAGAATCATATATATAGCAATTACGCTTGTTGTAACTAGGCAGATGAGATTTTGGAGAAACGCCGAGGCTTTTCGAAGTTCGGGATCGGTCTGAGGCATTAGATGGCTCAGTATTCGCATTTCCAATTGCGGAAAGAATTGACTACATAGCTAACATGATTCAAATTTATCGATATATTTGACGGACAAAGGCTAGAAAAGAGTAGATTCCTAGATATACGTTGTGTTGTAGCACATGTGTTGGTGTTGAAGGGGAATGATCTCGTCATGTGGCAATTATCAGAAGCCATGGCAATACTTGCAAACTATGCTCAACGCAATCTCACTAGCTGCTTTAAAAGGTGCGCTGTATTTTCGCTTTAAACATGTATCATTGAAGCATATCGCTGTTTCATAGGCTGCATTTTCTCACATGAAAGATTCCCTTTAGGTTAAAGATGACATTGCGCTTTATATTCTTAAGGATATCCCAGCTTAAGTGTGCTCAGCACCGGAGGTCAGCTTGATATCCTCGATATAAAGTCATTTATCTTAGTTCTGCCCTTCAATGTCTGCTTGTCACGAAGGGTCCCGTAGAGGACGCTGAACTGCCGGTCAACTACGTCGACCTCTGATTCTCTTTGCTATGGAAAGTTTCCTTCTTCAAACTTAACCTAAAGTTGTTTCATTTCTAGAGAAAATCCGTCTTAGAGCACCTTCGAGCAGCTAGTTGTTGACATACCTTGATGTTTCACGGATATCATAGATTTAAAATTGAGATTTAGAAATTAGAGCCTGTCGGGCTGGGGTATAGGACAAGGAATTCAATATTGGAAAGAACGCATATAGGCTTTTTTTTTAAGAATTGTGAATTTTATTTTAGTAGTTCATGAAGTCCAATTAATAGGCGCTTATTAGACTATAAGGCCGAACGGTCTCAGTTTACTACCCGAATTCTAGCAACTGCAGTCCTATTCTGGCTTTGAGGCCTCATGTTTAGTTGGAAGCAAGTTGTGAGCATCAGTAGAGAGTAATTAGATACTCTTGCACTTAATCTAGAACATCTAAACGTTTCTAAGAGAATCCGCAAAGTGCATCTTAAATAAACCCCTTTATATTTCGCTTAATTCGGGGTGGGGTCACGTGCTCTCGATTGACTCTTAACTAACTAGGTAGAAGAAATGCATTAGAAACGACCTCTGAACGTCAGCTGAGAGAATGAACGCCTGTTTAGTGTTTCGTATCGAATGTACCGTTCCAATTCCCGTCCTTTGCAGCCGGAGGGTTATTCATCTGATCATCACCTGATCGTGGTCTGATTGTGGCGCAAAGTGGCCTGCTTTTCGCTTAATACTTCAGGGGGTTTTAAGGGTCTGGCCCGGTCTAGTTTAGAACTAACCACTTCACGAAGAGTGTACCTGTAGTGCTTCGTGATTGTTTTGATTTTGCCTGACTAGGAAGTATCTTTTCGCGACAAGTTATAGATTCAGCCCACTGTAATCTATCCGTCTTGAGGGTATATATTTTAGTGAAGTGTCCACGCAAGTTTCTTTTGCAACAAATGAAACAGCTGTGTATTAGTTAAGAAAGCAAGGAACCCTGAACTCCCTCCCGTCATTCTTTTTATCATCATCCGATTCCCCTGAGACATTGAGCTCATAACAGATACCCGTCCATCCATAACTCCAGACATTAAGATTCAACCCTTGAATCTTATTTGCTCTATTCCCTTCAGCTTAGAATTCTGTCGAAGCTGTGTCCATATTTTGAAGGTTGTCTTCCACCATTCGTCTGACTCATCATGTGCTGCGGCGGTATCTGTTGGTTTTGAAGTAAGATCTCGAAAGCCTCAATGCGCGCTTTGAGAGTTGTATTTTCTTTCTCGATGAGTCTGTTACGTTTCTCGAGATGCGCTATATATTCTGTCGCTTTTGATAAGACGGTAGCCTTAGATGAAAAGTTAGCTTGAGTTCTTGAAAACTCGGACGATTTGTATTACCTTATTCAGCTTATGTGCTGGAGTCAGGCCTTGAAGATCTTCTTCCTTTGCTGAGTTGCCTTTCCCTTTGGAAGCCACTCGTAAACTAGGGACTGAGTCTCGTAGCAGAGCGATTTTGTCGTTCAGATTTGTTCGATAGCGTTTCTCAATCATGTTGTGTGCAGTCTTCTTCATAGGCTTGCCGTTTCTGACAACTTCGCTGTCGCTCATTTCTTCATCGTCATCCTCCTCCATTGAGTTCTTTCTCTTCCTCCTATTTTGAAGCCGGCTCGAACGCTCAGGACTGGATGCTGCCGAAGGAGATCTTGCGAATGTATTTTTACTTTGTCTCGTGTTGGGGACATTGACTAATGATGGCATCGCAATGGCTCTAAGCTGTGATTCTTCCGCTGGCGTAAGACGAGTATATGGTCTACTTGTGATTGGGATCGTAGGAGTCGACCAGGCTAGAGGTGTGGAGTAGAGATTCTGGGGTGGGTCCGCAAACATTGATGATGGTGATTGAAACAAGGACTCATTGTCCAAGCTGTCGTCTCCAAATTGGAATGGCTCTTGTTGAATTCTGGATGGGTTTATGCTCTTAGATGCAGACTCTCGTCTCGCAAGTCCTTCCATATCCATAGATTCGGTTTCTTGTTTGAATTCTGGAAAGTTCTCACTGTCCGGAGAGAGTGCGTGATCCGCAGGATCAGAATCGTCCCAACCCATCCAGTCGTCGAAACTTCCAAAGTTAAAGACTTGATCGGACTTGTTGGTTGTTTTCGGGATATCGTAAGGGAGGCAGGACGGGGATATTGGGGATGGGAGAATCCCGTCACAAGATTCCGGTGGTGTCAGATCGTAAGATGAAGGACAGGCGTCAAATGAAGTGTTCTGTGAGTTCGTTAGTAGATGATAGTTGTGGATGTTTGTTGGAAATAAACGCGTGTTACTAATCACAAATACTTCAGGCTAGATTTGGCTGACAAGAGAGGAATGTTGCGTTTCCGTTGGAGGATAAACAAAAAAGAAACACGTGGTCTTCACTTACTTCTGGTCTATGGGCCAACTTAGAGAAATAGTCGACGGTAGGGTTCTGGCAAATCGCCATTGAGTTGAATAAGTCTAAAAGCCTGAACACTCGAGGTTGGTGTTACTGCTTAGATTGCTTGGTGTCTATACTTAGGCTGGCTGGATGTGATCGAGTCACAGGTAGGAAGCTAAGGTGAAAAAGAATGATCAGATGTTATACCCGAACTTGATAAGGAGTTGTGATTGATTTTGGTGACGTATTATTTGGGGAATGAAGACCGAATATATCTAACATGAGAAGAAAATGTACGACGGGTAAACATGGGTCCCGAGTAGCTGTGAAAATTGCTGAATTGCAAGCCGAACCGGTTCATCCTCGTTGTCGTACGAGCGTCACTTCATAACATGAGTGACCTGTGGGGCCTTGAGGCTTAAAGCGGAGAGTCCCAGCACCAGATAGTACAAGTTGTGGAGGAGAAATAGGACGAAGAAGAACTCGGAGACCGCCGATAAGAAGAAGTAGAAGATGAATAACAGGGGCTGACAAGAATGCTTCCCAATAAACTGCCTTGTGCTGTACCGAGGAGCACAACACTCGTCTGAGTGGTTGCTTTGCTGTGGCTGACATGATCCCGAGGTCTTGTATATGTTGTAGATGCTTCGTGATATGCATAGAATATATGGTGGAACGAGAAGTGGGCTGATTTTCATCCACCAACTCGTTGCCAAGGGTTCAGGGTCCAGCCACCCGTTCTAACCGGGGATACATCTAGACTGTACGCCGTCCTTCTATCAATCCTTTTGTCAATTTTCGCATTCTACGGAGCTTACGCCTCATGATATAGACTCCAGCACAGATTCAGGTTTGGCTGTCAAATTGGGATATTGGGGTTCGTTTAATCACCTAATTCTAATAGGTTTGCCATAAATGGCAGAATTCACCGAGTCCTAAACTATGTTTACTCAAGTTACTTGCATGAGCACCAATGAATGGGCTTCGAGCTTTGAAATTGATTGTGAGGAGGCTACTTGAGACGCTTTTGAGTTGCCAATCCCCCCTTTATTTTTGGCATGGACTCTCTCTCGTGACAGGATTTGAGTTTTCAAGGACTTGACTTGTGAAGTTATCTGCAACATTCTCATGTTATATAACTACCTGTGTAGTATTTAAACTCTACTAGATAGACCCTCATTACGTAGATCACGTCAGTAGCGGGGTTCCAAGCAAAGGGAGCCACATTCAGCCTTATGGAACTAACATGGCTAGAGATTCCAAGACAGCTGCCTCAGACAAGATCACAAAGCCGGGGCTGGTCCTAGCTGTGTATTCTACAGTTTTGATATGACTTACCTTACTAAAGGTATATCAGACGACGGTTTTCAGGCAAAGAGCAGACTACTCAGTCTTGGCCCCGCCTATTTATAGGGAGAATTGTTGGACTACAACATGAGCATGGGAGATAATAAAACTACCAGCTTATAAACTTCGAGTTGCTCGGACTTTTATTTGCATACCTGAACTAGAGGACAAAGGGACTCTTGGGGATCCGTTGTCGTGTAGGAGAAAATATAGCTGCGACCCATGCTCATTAAGTCCACCGTCTTCTAAGTCTCCCTTTGAAAGAGTTTACATAACTGCACACCCTTTTTTGTCTTTCTTAGCGTCATCGCCTATCACAACACTTTTCTTCATTGCTTTCTTGAACGCTCCGTTGGCCGCCTTTTCCGCTTTCTTCTTCGCTGCTTCCATATCCACCGGCACCGAGTCATTCAAACCCGGGAGATCTTGTGTTTTATCCCATAACTGAGGAGTCATACGAACATCATCAATTGCTAAGCCCCACTTCTTGCTGTTCTTCTCCCCCTTTCGACGCGCGAGGCCGTAAACTCCTTTTTCTAGTCGTCGAACAAGAGTCAGAATTCTGTAATAGCAGCATGAGGAGAGAAGCACGCACTTCCTTGATCAGCCAGCTCCCATGGTTTTTTACCCTTGAGCTTAGGTGGATTTCGGTTCATTTCAGCTTTTCTGTACTCGGGGCTTTGAGCGGTGCTTGCTCCTCAGCCACTTGTCGAGTTGCTGGATTGTAATTCGTTTTTTATGAGCCCGAAAAGTACAGCACCTGTTATATCTAGATGACTTTCGCAGATATCGCTTCACGCAAAATGGTAAATTCTCATTTACCCCTGAGTTAGAATAATTGGGCTGCGTGTTTCTAGAGCACAGGAGCTTTTGTCAAAACTTCCCCTGTGAAGTCCATATGAGCCTGAAATATATCTTCGTTTTGGACTGAAGCGCCAGTTGAAAGCTCTATTTCAATGTAGGGTTATTCTTGTGCTATTCCGGGGAACCAATATCTAGTGCTTGAGGGAGGTTTTGAATCTCGGGAAGTATGCAACATGCATATAAGCTTCAAAATGAGAATGTGTTCTTGAGCAAATAGAAGAGGTTCTATCGAGGACCTAAATAGAACCTGAATAGAAATCTTAAACCGACCTTCATGAGTATTTTGTGATTGCCTAAAGAAGTATGAGTGTTGCCGAGTCCTCGATGTTGGTGACTTGACTTTGCCTCGCTTAGGATAGGGGTAACTGAATGGTACAATTTGACTGCACCTTGACTGCTTGCGCGAGCGCACCTCAACAGTCATGATGCTAACCAAAGAACTTTCTTTTATTTGTTTGGTAATGACTTGCTTTGTTCGAAAAATTCAATCACTCGACAATGAGGATAGAAAGTGATTAGAACTCGAGAAGGTAGGGTGTCGGCTTAGCTTCTTGTCCTTCACGTCCCTAAGAATTTCAGCAGGTATCGCTCAGCTACCATCAACTTGAATCAGATTAATCATTTAGCTTTAGAGTCTCATTTTTTTGCCGAAAAAGCAACGCTCCAGAGATTAGCCCAAGTATGTCCTGAATTTTCAAGGTTAAGACATAAGAGCAGAATCAATAGCGAGTGATCAGAGGGAAAGAAGGGTGTGAGTAGAGAACAACTTCTTTTATCTTAAAGTTTCATATTCTATCGTCAATGGGAAGGTTACGGACGGCGTCAAAATACGTACTGAACTATGGTGAGTTTGGCTTGCTAAAACTCCAACCTGTCTTTCCATACAAAACTGCTCTCATTTACAATCTCATTTGCCCTTACAAAACACTACAAAAGTGCGCAAGCCAGATCAAATACCGCCCTAACACCACGAGGAACATTTTCGACTTCCTAAATCCAGAGAAGATGTTAAAGTAGGTACAAATCCCGTGATAGCCTGAAGTTCCACGCCTAGAAATCATCTCTCATTACCTCCCAGGCATCATTCGCACTATTAAATCATTCTTTCTCTCATCCCCACCTAATTCCGGGTCGCATTCTGAGTTTGTTGACCCAAAGTGTCCTTCGTGCTCACTCCTAAAACATCATTGTTCCCCATCGTCTTCGCGCTTTCCTCCACCACGATTTTGTTCAGCGCATCTTCCTCCTTCTTGACCTCTGCCGGCTTCGGATCCTTGATCTTTGGCTGGAACACGCTGAGAATTTTGCGAAAAGGTGACTTCTTCTGCGTTGGCTCTGGTGCTGGCTTGGTCTCGACGGGTACGTGAGCTTCGCTGGGGAGGGTGGTGGCTGCGTTGATTTTTGGAGTGGTTTGAGAGGTGGCTTGGGAATTCGCTGCTTGATCCGCCATTTTGGTTGTGATATTTGGCTGCTTTGTATTCATTTGTACTGAGATATATGTGAATCTGGAGAAGGATTGAAGATAGCTTCTCTTCACTGCTCACAGTTCTTGTCTCAAAGCTGCGGAGCGAATTTCTGCTGAGCAGATTATCCTGAATAAGTATTGAACCAAATTTTGAGATTTGCTCGTATTTGCTGAATATCAGACAGGATATCAGCTCTAGGAAAATCGTGCAGTATGATGGTACACTTACTCTGTGTTTGAGAATTAGTTATTAAGGATAGGTTGTATTTGTGATGGCTTCAACTTTCAAATATTTAGCAAACGTCTAACTTGAGAATAGGAGAATTTGTGAGTTAATGCTGAATCTTACTTTCAACAGCTTGAGTCCTGATAAAATGGAGAAGGATAGTAAGCTAGGATGTAACAGTACTTGGAGTGCAATTTTGAATATTCACAAGAACGAGAACGCGACGTAGATGGTCTTAACTTGTGCTTCTTGCACATATCTATGTAACAAACTCGCAACGCTTAAAACATCATAGCTACAGCAGCCTTTCACAAATAGCCAGCCGACGACATCTAATGAGCTCCTGAGATATCAACAAGTAAAATCTACATACCGTGCCCTGCTCAGAGGTTTCCCGCTCCGGAACTGATTTTCCAATTCCTACATAAACAGTGATGGAACGACTAAGCAGAGATGTCAGATGCGACACTCCGCGGTGGATTATAAATATAGCAAGAGCAGCAGGTTATCTCGGTGTAGCAAGCTCTTGAAAAGATGTCATCCTACATACAACACACCATGCCCAGCTGCTCCCACCACCCTTTTTTTCATTCGCCGTTGTTCACGTCACACAAATCCAAACCTCCACCCACCCACACAACACCATGACCATGTTTCCCTCCCTCACCCATACCGTACGTATCTCACCAACCCCCCTCCGTCCCGCCTGCCTCCCCGCATACTCCCTGCTGCTCCCATGCTCTGCTGCTCCTGACCACCATCCGCAGATCACATGTCTCGATCTGAAGAAAAAGTGGCTGCCACATGTCTATCTAGTCTACCTCATGTCCACTGCCTGTCACAGTACCCCCGACGTGGAGATCTTCTACGGAGTAACCTCCACCCCTTCCCCCCTCCAACAAAACCCTCACTCGAGATAAAAACCATCCGAGTCACGCCCGCCAAACTACGTACGTGTAACACTCAATACTCATCCGCATCCTCATCCTCTCGTTCAACTATCGCCCTCTCCTGAACCTCAACCTCTCTCTCCTCCGCCCACAAGCCTAATCGGGATCGGGGCGTTAACATACGAGAGTCACATGCGCCCCCCCCCTTTCTCCCCCTCCTTCTCAGCCATAGATAGATAAATAGATAGATAGATAGATGAGTAAACTCCGCCAGAACGAAAAGCGTAAAACAATTTATCAGACACCGCCCTAGCGCGCAAAGACCTATCACGGCGGCGCGATCAGCAGCAAGAGCGCAAACGCGTAGGACAAGAACGTCCAACGTATACGATAGCTCGGTCATTGGAGATTTTTATATTGTGGCTGGAAAAACATATGTAAACATGCACACATACACACATACATACATACATACACTTACACACGCACGCCCTTCCTTCCGTCCTTTGTGTCCGCCGCTTGGAGGAGGTGGAGGGGGTGTGTGTGTGTGTGGTTGCGCAATCAAAAAAGCCGTTTGCCTGGCCTGGTGGTATGTGGTATGTGGGAAGTGAGACAGCAGCAGGGCCGAGTGGCCAAGTGTATCGCATGGCATCGCATCGCATGGATCAAATCAAAGCAATCCTGAAATAAACATCTGGGCCCTATTTTGCCTATCGCTGTGCAATCTTCAGCCAGGCCCTAACCCCAATGAATGGACTGGACTACACAATACTACTCTCTGTACGCAAACCCACCACACCCCCCCTTTTCCCTGCCTGCCTGCCAGCCTGCTTCTGGAGAGATTGGAGATTGGGGACCTCTGCTGAAAGGCATGAGATTGTACGGTAGGTTGGCGGCACGGCAAGTGTGGCTTTTGCCCTGCGTGGAAATTTGGAGATGGGTATTTGGTTTTCTTAAGGGCGATAAGATTACAATATACTGTTAAATGACTTGAGGCATGCTGAAATTCAGAACATTTTAAAACCTGATCGTGGGAAAAGGAAGAACGGTTGAATAAGCTCACATGTCAAACACATGTCGCTCTGCGTCACTGTACTAGAAATATATCAAAATATCCACATCTTCCTTCGCAAATCGAGCAATTTGTTCTTCCAACATTCTACAGGCGATAAGCATATGAAAAAGCCATGTGCCTCCGGAAGCGTCTGAAGGAGGGTATATCACAGCTGCACCTTTCACATATAGCGTTGTATATACACCGCGGTGCTAAAAAAACTCACGCTCTTCCATGACTGCCCATAGGTCCGCGGCAGCAAATGTCTCCGTTCCGAAATCCTTTACGCTGACATCAGACGGGACGCGACGCGACGGTTCATCAGAAGCATCATCTTTTTGACGTAGGTCAAGTGAAAGAGCTGCTCGTCAAGTTCAGAGAGGAAGGTTGATATTTCAGCTGAAGGCGGCAGTGCTTCTTGGAGAGAGATGTGTCATTTTTAATTTTTAATTTTGGGTTTAGGTCAACGCTGGTGGGTGTTTACCATGCAGAATACCTCGGGAGGGGACACGGATGACGGAGAAAAAAAGAACGACGATGACGAATGTCGGTGTGCGAACATACATAGGTGTGGCTTTTTGACTTTCTATCGATTATGCTTTTTGTCCTCTGCTGTCGAACTGGAATGCCAATGCGCGGTGATGAATGGTCTGATTTTTGCATTTGTTGGTTGATAGCAGATTGCGATATGTATATAAATCTTGAACCATGAACCCGGTACAGAAGCTGGGGCTGCTGAGCGGTAAGCGAAGGAGATTATCAAAGCGTGTTGCTGGGCGCGCGCGCTCGTAATTGTGGTGCAATCAATAGGATGCATATGCAATAGCGTGGCATAGGTAAAGTGCAGATCTTCTTCTCGATGCCGAGAGATTGAAATCAATACTGTTACAGCAATATTGAAATAGCATTAGCCATGATGATCGCGACTTGGAACGTTTCCAAACTGGGTTCACTAAACAAATTACTCTCATGATTATTAGTCATCAAGCAATGTCAAATTTAGCGTCAATTGTGAAGAGCACTAAAAATAAAACTTTGCAGTTCATGATACTTCAGGTTTGGTGATGCTAAGAACTGGTGTGTTTAGCTTGGGGCTTAGAAGGAGAACTTGGATCAATTCTAGAAGTTTTGTCCGAGTTCGGCCAGTAAGGCGTTTGTTTGGAAAAAGAGGCTTGTTTAGCTCACCTAGGTTGAAACTGGAGAGGTACTTGGAATTTACAAAGTCCTTCTGCGGTAGAAAGAAATGTTTTACTGTGGTTTGGTAGAGGTGTTTCGGGCGCGTGAGGGTACGTACCGAAGCGTCAGTCCGAGATGGCTGGCTCTTACCCGATATATGTGATTCCTACCGGCATATCATCACCGTATATCCAGGGCTGATGGTGAAGCCTGTCGTCGTGAAACCTCCGAACCGGGAAGCTCAACGGCTTTTCCAACGATGATTCCTCCTAACACCTCTCCCCCCTAGTAAGCCCATTATGCTATCCCCGGCTATGCCGGGGATACGAGCAAGGAGTCTAGTCTGCATCCAGGATGCATGTGCCGTTAATTTCGCAGGCATGAGAAACAGGACAGGGAGCCATTTATATCCCTACCGTGCCGTTGAAGCTGCCGGGTTGGCATGGGCCACATCGCTGCAGGATGCTGAGAGGTCTGCGTAATGTATTGATTGGGATGTTTTACCTTGCAGGATTTGAGTGATCAGTGATGAAAGATTGATATTCCAGCAGGAGGCCTCGGGGAAGACGGAACGTGATTGGGAGGTGGAGAGCATCATGAATCTAGAAGGTAATGCGGATGAAGGAGACGTTACGATATTGTGCCGCAGGTGTGCCGCGTCCGGCTTTTGATTGCATTGGGGGAGATTACCGGGTCATGGCTCTCATGCTCTCCCATCTACTTTTCGTTCGTATGAGGTGTGCGTATTTTCTAGAAGAGGTGTACGGGACCTGGAGGATGTTTGTATGCTGGTGTCTGTACCTGACTTGACCAGGTGGTTACCGTGTGCGTGGGAGGCCCACGATGAAGACTGCTGGCTCTGGGGATACCCTCAGGGGCCAGCTTGACAGGCTCTATTGAAGTGGCCGCGGTCCGCAAGAATTCTCCGAGTGAGAGGAAGCAGACCGGACGGGGTGGTGAAGGGCCTGAGGGTTGCGCGGTTGTGGACGGCCTTGCTGCTGGAGGAGCTTGCCCCTGAATGAGATCTCACGATGCCGGCTCTTGGGAGCCTGTCAGTTGCCTCACGGCCTGTTCATGCTGCGAGATCTGCCGGACATGGCTCAGGGCCATGGATGCAGGTTGGATGTACAGTATATCCAAACCAGCTTTCTTTAACGTCACTGTATCCTTTGCAACGCGTTCACCACCCGGAAAAAAGGGTTCTGTCGTGTGAAGATGAAGCGATAGACGGCATACAATGCGTGACCGGTGTCAGAAAGTAGACTACGGTCAAGTTTCTCGAATTTCGGTTAAATATCGAGTGATTGGGCGGTGATTGGGCGTATTCGTGATGACTCGCTTCCCATGCTTGTTTGGAGCTTGAGAGCAACGACTTGGAGCTAGGGGAGATAGGGAACAGAAAATAGATGGCATAATCAGAGGACAGCTGCAGCTGTATATGACACGTGTGTTTCAATCGAGTACGGTTCTGCGCGGTGCAACTTACACAGCTGACGAATAGATATGCAGCCGAAATGAAGATGCTCGATGTCAGAGACTCGGGGCGAGCCAGAGTGGCCAATCGACACAGCTCGGATACCTGGAATACATATTTGGAGACCTCTTTTGAAGATAATAATGATTACAACATAAGGGGGGGAATGTTGGATGAACCTGAGAGCTCTCGCCCTGGTGTGACAGGAGGAGGAACATCCTCCCGCCTGTTCGCTTCTGACCACAGTTACGAGGAGTTGTCTAAGCTTAACTTTTCTGACGTGACCGGCCTCGTCCCAGTTCCAGCTCGTCCTAACGTTTCTCGTCGATATTCCGCATATCAGACTGTGCTGCTGGGTTTGAGCAGCGTGATTCCTGATCTGAGCTTCCTATCCTGGTCCCCCGGCCGAGCCAGAGGGCGTGGGGATTGGACTGCGGAAGATGGTTTAGTCTCGGAAGGGTTGCAAGAAACTCTTAGCCACGGCTATTGTGTTGGAAAACATGATGCAATGCGGTGATGAGTTTGGGATCTCTTGCCATCGCGAGTAACTTGGGCAAGATTGGTAAAATGGCAGCGAATTAGTCACACATACGGCCGGTGGCTGCGAACCATGAGGCGAGTTGTGCGTGATGGGTGGACTTCCGGGGTGATAGGAGTGCATATCACATAGATTAAACGCAGGTAAGGTGGAGGCGGTGGATCGGAAGGATTTCGATGCGCGCGTTCATTGGGAATGGAGAAGTGAGCGATGGAACAGGAGAAAAATGCCATGACTTCATTGGAGATCGAGACCAGTGTTGTTGGTGGTTTGAAGGAATAGGATCGGTCATCATGGTCTGATGGTGAGAACGAGCGTGGGCGGAAGTGAGTGAGATTTGGGTCGGTTGGAGCATAGTGTAATTAGTTGTAGGATAGTACGTGTATCGGCCAACCCACCACATACAGTCAGTACGCGGGTCGTTTTGAACAGGATAGTAAAAGTACAGTACGCTACAGTGCAGTCAGTAAGTAACATTACAGCACCGTCCCGTGCAAGGCATTATACGGTGCGGTTCTCCTGTTATTGTTCTACTTGTAGTTAGTAGCCTCCCACCCGTACAATACGTATACTGCTGCACCACCCACCACCCCAGCACCACGTCGAACCCAACGAAAGTCTATTTCAGCTTACTGCTTGCTGCTAGTGGGTGCGTTGCGCAGTGGTAATTAGTATTTGGTAGTAGTGGTAGTAGTGGTAGTAGTGGTAGTAGTGGTAGTAGTGGTATTAGTGGTAGTGATGGTAGTGGTGAGTGGGTGGACCTGTGCCGACTTCACACTGTGTATCCTAACCATATGCTAACCGTAGCATACCGTAGCGTCACTATAGTCCTGACTCTACAGTATAGTTTATAGCTTGTATGGGCCCCCTTCCCCCCCCAGAAGCCCTGAAACTTCCAGGCTGTCCCCAGG
>Ga0247810_10000192_pt1 | contig 96183 bp, 67 predicted proteins | sample UWRJL119311C1_FD_179918 | JGI IMG/M metagenome (GOLD analysis project Ga0247810, IMG submission 179918) | Plant litter microbial communities from Arlington Agricultural Research Station in Wisconsin, United States - UWRJ-L119-311C-1 | ecosystem: Environmental > Terrestrial > Plant litter >...
TCTATTTTTTCAATGGTGTTCATGAGCTCTCCCTCTGTTGCCGGGATCGGTTATCTTCGCGAAAAGCTCGCAAAAACGAACCCCTCAAGCGTCATGATTCCTATTAAAAGATGTGGGTACACAGTAGCTCGGCGGTGGGGATGGCGCTAAAGCTTAAAGACTAAAGCTTGGAGCTAAAGCTTAAAGTCTGGGTTTATAATAAGGTGGGGCATGAGTTAATGCCCATGGATTGGATTTAATTGATCAGCCAGCTTTCGCATTGTTTTAGGAAGGTTTCGTCGGCATCTGCACCAATTCCAATGTTATCGGGTACGGTTAGAAAGTAGCCATTATAGGTTAAGCCGCCTATGACGGGATCAACTAGGTGACCTAATAGGCAGGTATCGAGGTCGAAGAATACTACATTGGGACTGGCCAAGGCAAAATGTAGGTTGGCACTTAGGGCAATTCTGCTTTCTAGCATGCTTCCGATCATACATTTAACACCTTTTTGTAGGGCTTCTTCATGAATTTTTTGTGCTTCTAAAATTCCTCCCGATTTGGCGAACTTGATATTTAAGTATTCACAAGCTTTACTATTGATTAATTTTCGAGCGTCATGATGGTTGTAGCAGCTTTCATCTGCCATAATTTTAATTGGGGAGTTGAGGGCCAGTTCAGGCAATTGATCATCGTGCCAGGTTCGCATTGGTTGCTCACAAAATTCGATGTTTTGATCTGCCAATGCACCTAAAGCATATAGGGCATCATCAAAACTCCAACCTTGATTGGCATCTAACCTTAAGGTCATTTCTGGACCAACTGCAGTTCTGATCTGTTTTACTCTTTCTATATCTTCATGAACTTTCTTTCCCAGCTTTATTTTAATGATACTGCAGCCATTAGCCTGGTATTTTTTGGCAGTTAAGGCCATTCCTTCCGGAGTATCTATGCCAATGGTCATGTCAGTTTCAATCTCTCTTTTATGTCCGCCGAGGAACTGGTATAAAGGCAAACCTGCATTTTTTGCGGCAATATCAAATAAAGCCATGTCAAAGGCACTTTTTATGGTTGCATTGTGATCGGCATAAGCTAATAAATCCTGCATCCTTTCTGGGATTTCGAGTGGATTTTTGCCTAACCATATTTTTGCAAAGTCTTTTGCCATTGCTATGCAGGTGTCTTGTGTTTCGCCAACGATCATGGGAAAGGCAGAGCATTCGCCAACACCATATATTCCTTTATCGGTATGAACCCTAATCAGGACATTTTGTGCAAAGTGCATTGTGCCTGTTGCAATTACAAAGGGTTCCATTGGAATACTAAAACGGTAAATTTCGATGTGGGTGATTTTCATGTTTTAGGTGATAGAGGTGAGATATGAGACAATAGATACTAGATATGAGACAATAGATGTGAGATTTGAGAGGCTAAAGTAAAAACAATACTTGAATTTCCTACATTCATCCATATATTAATACCTTTATTGTATTGTTATCATTTGTTTCAGGCTTTACTGCTAAATCTAAAATTACGTTAATGAAAGAACCCAATAATCTTATCAAAGCTTCATCGCCATATTTATTGCAACATGCCTATAACCCTGTACAGTGGCATGAATGGGGTGAGGAGGCCTTAGAAAAGGCAAAAAAGGAGGGTAAGTTATTGTTGGTCAGCATTGGTTACTCTGCCTGTCACTGGTGCCATGTAATGGAGCATGAGAGTTTCGAGGATCATGAAGTTGCGGAAGTTATGAATCAGCATTTCGTGTGTATAAAGGTTGATCGGGAAGAGCGTCCTGATATTGATCAGATCTATATGTTAGCTGTGCAGTTGATGAACGGAAATGGCGGTTGGCCCTTAAATGCAATCTGTTTACCAGACCAGCGACCTATTTATGGTGGTACTTATTTCCGTAAAAATGATTGGATTAATATTTTGCTCAATGTTGCAGGTCTGTGGAAAAATGAACCAGCAAAGGCTATAAATTATGCGGAGCGATTAATAGATGGCATTAATCAGGCAGAAAAGATCATTCCGTCAAATGGGACCCTAACATTTTCACTTTCGCAAATAGAGGAGATTATTGAACCTTGGAAACGTCATTTCGATATTGAATATGGTGGATATAATAGATCGCCCAAGTTTCCTTTGCCAAACAATTGGACTTTTTTACTCAGGTATAGCTTTTTAGCTGTGGATGAAGCTGTTTTTATGGCTGTTTGTGGCACGTTAGAGAAAATGAGCATGGGTGGGATCTATGACCAGATAGGGGGTGGTTTTGCACGTTACTCAGTTGATGATAAATGGCATGTGCCACACTTTGAAAAAATGCTTTATGATAATGCACAGCTGATCGGGTTATATGCAGAAGCTTACCAATGTTTAAAGTTCCAGCCTTTTATACCCGTTATTGTTGATTCTATAGATTGGGTGTTTAGAGAAATGAGTGCCGAAAATGGTCTTTTTTATTCCGCACTGGATGCTGATAGCGAGGGTGTTGAGGGTAAATTCTACGTTTGGGATAAAACAGTCTTTGAACGTGTTGTAGGGGAAGAGGATGCTGTTTTAATGGCCGAGTATTTTAATGTTACGGAAGATGGGAATTGGGAAGAGGAGCATACGAATATTTTGCGGAGAACGGTTTCTGATGAAGAGATGATGGCAAAATATAACCTTGATGCCGAGACCTTATATGATAAAGTTGCTTTAGCCAAAGCAAAGTTGTTGGATGAACGGAGCAACAGAGTTAGGCCCGGCTTAGATGATAAATGTTTAACAGCCTGGAATGCGATGATGATTAAAGCTTTGGCTGATGTTTCGCAGATCTTGGATTATAAGATCTACTATGAACGTGCTAAACTTGCTGCGGCATTTATACTTGATCATCTGGTTACTCCAGATGGTGGCTTATACCGTAACTATAAAAATGGAAAGGCAAGTATCCCAGGGTTTCTGGATGATTATGCTTTTTTTATTGAAGCGCTAATCGCTTTGTACGAAGTAGATTTTGATGAAACCTGGTTAGCGGAAGCAAAGGCGTTGACCAATTATGTACTGATGAATTTTGCGGATGGGACAAATGATATGTTCTTTTATACGGCAGGTAATGGCGAAACGCTCATTGCTCGCAAACATGAGGTTATGGATAATGTAATTCCTGCATCAAACTCGGTAATGGCACAAAATCTTCAAAAATTAGGTTTGTATTTTGATGATGAAAGTTATCGTGAAAAGGCATCAGCTATGCTGAAATCAGTTTTACCTAGTATCAAAACGTATGGATCTGCCTATTCAAATTGGAGCATCCAATTGTTAAATGAAGTGTATGGTATCAATGAGATAGCCATAACCGGTTTTAATTTCCAAGAAGTTAAAAATGAACTCAACAATTTCTATATCCCTAATAAAATTACATTAGGCGGAACAAAAAGTGAACTTCCATTGTTAAAAAATAAGCAAAGCGAAGAAACAAAAATTTATATTTGCCAAAATAAAACTTGCCAACTACCAGTAAGTACGGTTGCCGAGGCAGTACAATTAATAAATTAAACCAAAAAGAATGAGCCCTAATGGTTATTTAATCATGAGAGGCTCCATCTAACCGCAAAATCAAAAAGAAAATAGATGAATATTAATTCAAACACTGTAGTGTCTATAACTTATGAACTACACACTACAACTCCTGAAGGTCAGCAAGTTTTTGTTGAAAAAGCAAATGAAGAACAACCATTGGTTTTCTTATATGGCGTAGGCATGATGTTGCCTAAATTTGAAGAGCATTTACAAGGCCTACAGGCTGGTGATGAATACAGTTTTGAGCTTTCTCCAGCCGATGGTTACGGAGAAATTGATGCAACTGCACATGTAGATTTGCCAATTGATATGTTTCAGCAAGCAGGTGGCGATTTGCCAAATGTTGGTGATGTAATTCCATTGCAAGATAACCAAGGAAATCAATTCCGTGCTGGTGTAACTGGAGTTCATGAAGATCATATTTCTGTTGATTTGAACCACCCGATGGCTGGTAAAAATCTAATCTTCGCTGGTAAAGTATTATCTGTTCGTGAAGCAACTGCTGATGAGTTAAGCCACGGTCATGCACATGGTGCTGATGGTCACTCAGGACACTAATTAATAAAAAATAAATTAAAGAAAGGGTTAATCTTGGATGGTATTTTGATACTATTTGAGATTGGCCCTTTTTTAGTTGGTAAAAAATCCGGAAGTCCGTTTCCCTCGGCAGTGCCTATTTTTAGATCCCTCATGCCTCGGGATGACAAAATTATATTCCGTCAGGTAATATCCATTACCTCTCTACAAACTTACGATGGCAAAATTCATTTTAGATGACCCTTAGCGGTTAAATTGTTAGCCATAGATTAAAAAGGATTGTATAGGTTACTAAAGTTTGTGCATCTGTGGCTAAAAGGCTTCTGGCCTGCTATAAGCCCATTCCCATAACTGGCAACATTTAACTTATAACTTTATCTGTGGCTTAATATATTGCTTCTTAAAGCATTTTTCCTGCAGTTAAGGTTATTGGTGGTTCAACCATAGAACTTGCGGTGCTTAGCTTTAGATTGCCCTTAATTTTAACCGTTTGGTAAGTGAACTTAATAGGTTCAACCAATTCTACCATTACCATGATAGGTACGCCGTTTTTACCACAAAAAAAGCATTGGTTAATGGGAAGTGTAGAAAGAAAAAATTTCGTTTGTTTCATTCCGTCTTTAATAGGAACGATATAACCTTCCAACTCGAAGGGTTTATTGGCATATTTCTTAATTTCAGGTCCGAAAATTGCAAATTCCTCTGTATTCTTTCCTGTTTTAAAATCAACACTACCAATTACATCCCAGTTTACGGACATAATCTGGTCACTTGGATCATGTTGGGCCTTGGCTGAGAAACAAAATCCTACAAATAGTAAAAAAATAAAGCTTAGTCTTTTTTTCATTATATGGTTGTTTTAATTAATGATTTAGTAAGAACTGCGTTCATACTGTTTTCATCCTTTTAATTTTTCGCAAGTATTTTAGCTATATTAGACCTATAGGCCTGCATTGCTGGTATAATTGATGCAAATATACCAATCACTAAACCAGCAAGCAAAAGATATAGTTCTATGGGAATAAAAATCAAGCCAGTTAGTTTAGCCTGGCTACTTTGCTGATAATTTCCAATTAGCTGCAAAACTAAATGTCCTAAAAGGATGCCAACTAATGTGCCGATAATGGTCAATACGAGACCTTCAAGAATAACAATAGTAAATAGTTTTGCTCTAGAGGCTCCCAAGATCCGCATAATGGCCAAATCATAGCTTCTTTCTTTTAAAGAGTTATAAAGGTTTACGAAAACACTAATTGCGGCAATCATCATGATCAGTATGGCAAACCATTGAAGGGTATCTACACCTACACCGATTAATGAAAATAAGCGCGTACTTTCTACTGCCGGAGCTGCAGATTGTAGATTGGTGCCCTGATTTACCATTCTGGGAAACATGACCACGGCCATTGGCGATCTATATTGAATTAGCAATGATGTAATCTCCCGGTTTTCGATTTCGGCTTCCCCATCTCCCGATTCGTGATGTTCTCCATGCATTTCCCACACACTTGCAATATTGGTTAAAATAAGATTGTCTGTTACATTGCCCTGAGGTGCTAAGATCCCAGTAACTTTGTAAGCATGGTCTTTATGAAGGTCTTTGTTTTCCGTCAATCCATGTGCGCCATAAAATGTGTCGCCGACCTTTAGATTTTGTGCCTTTGCGACGTTTATGCCAATTGTTGCTTCTAAATCTGCATTCCAAAATTTACCGCTTTGTAATTTTAAGCCATAAAGGCTAATGAAATTTGTGTCAGTACCTACAATTCTGGCTCCATTATAATTGTCGCCCAGCGCTAAAGGTGTTGCACGTTTTACAAAGGGGTTTCTGCTCAATTCATTTGCTTCTTTGAGCGGGATATTTCCTGTAGGGAAATCAATATAATAGATACTGCTCAATATTAGCTGTAAAGGACTTCCTTTTGCACCTACTACTAAATCGATATCTTTAGCATTGTTGTTCAGTTTATCTTCAATTTGTGTAGATGCCAATAGTAGTATCGTTAAGATCCCGGTTCCAAAGGCAATGAGTAGAATGTTTAATGCTGATGACAAGGGCTTAGACCATATGCTTTTCCAACTTATTTTTACTGGGCTCATGCTAAACTATAAGTATGTGTAAATGCATCTTTAACTCTTTTATCATGTGTGGCCACTATTAATGTAGCTTGGTTAATACCAGATTGTTTCAATAGCAATTGCAGAACAGACATGGCATTTTTATCATCCAAACTTGAGGTGGGTTCATCTGCAATTAATAGTGCAGGTTTATTAATTACTGCCCTGGCAATAGAAACACGTTGCAGCTGACCTTGGCTTAAGGCTGAAGGATAATCATTCTTTTTATGGAGCATATCAAGAGATTCTAAAACCTCGTTAATTCTTTTTACGTTTTCAGGTAAGTTAGCAAAGCTTTGTGCCAACAGTAGATTTTCTGTAATGGTTAAGCTCTTGATCAGGTGTGGTCTTTGAAAGATAATACCAATATGCTGTCCTCTAAATTGATCAAGTTTTTTTGGTGACAATTGATAGATTGCGGTATCATTTATGCTTACTTCTCCCTGTTTAGGTTTTAAAATACCAGTTAAAATATGGAGTAGAGTGGTTTTTCCACTGCCAGATTCTCCAAGTAGCAGCCATTGCTCTCCATCATTAATCTGCCAATCTTTAAAACTAATGGGTGCACCTTCCTTATAGTGGTGTGCTACAGCTTTTATTGAAATCATAATTCCCTACTAACTTCATCTTTAAGTTTACAAAAATAGAAGATCAGCTTAAATAGCAATATTTATAAGGTAAAGTATTTGCTACGCCAATCATTTTAGTGAATTATTGAAGGGAATGTTTAATAATGGAAGCACAAAAAAAAGCTCTGATTTAAAATCAGAGCTTTTAGTTATTTATTTATACATTTCTGCCCTTAACCTGGCGACATCTTCGTTGTTGATGTAATCATCATAACTCATCATTCTATCAATACTTCCTTTAGGGGTAAGTTCTATAATCCTGGTGGCTACAGATTCTGTTAAGGCATGATCTCGTGAAGTGAATAATATTGTGCCTTTAAAGTCCTTCATTCCATTGTTCAGTGCAGTAATTGATTCAAGGTCAAGGTGATTTGTTGGCTCATCAAACATTAATAAGTTGGCCAATTGCAACATCATTCTAGAAAACATACAACGCATTTTCTCGCCTCCCGAAAGTACTTTTACATTTTTAAGTACTTCATCTCCCGAGAAGAGCATTCTTCCTAAAAAGCTTCTTACAAATTGCTCATCGGCTTCTGTTCCAGAATATTCACGTAACCAATCAACCAGGTTTTCATCTTTACCTTCAAAATAGGTAGAGTTGTCGTTGGGTATATCAGCAGTGCTAATCGTTACGCCAAATTTAAATTCTCCCTTATCTGCATTTTCTCTTCCGGTTAAAACGTCGTAGAATGCGGTGGTGGCAAGGCTATTCTGAGAAATAATGGCAATTTTATCACCTTTATTTACCATAAAATTAACATTGCTAAATAAAACTTCACCGTTTAGGGTTTTGGTAAGACCTTCTGCCTGTAAAATTTGATCGCCAGCTTCACGTCCTAAGTTGTTGAATAAAATAGCTGGGTATTTTCTGCTGGATGCTTTAATTTCAGAGATATCAATTTTATCCAATGCTTTTTTACGCGAAGTTGCCTGTTTTGATTTCGAAGCATTTGCACTAAAACGCTGAATAAATTCCTGAAGTTCTTTAACTTTTTCTTCGAGTTTTTTATTCTGGTCACTGCGTTGTTTCAAAGCCAGCTGACTTGATTCGTACCAGAAAGTATAGTTACCGGTATAAATGCTCATTTTACTGAAATCGATATCTACGATGTGGGTACAAACGGCATCTAAAAAGTGCCTATCGTGTGATACTACCAACACAATACTTTGGTAATCTGCCAAGAAATTCTCTAACCAGGCTATCGTATCTATATCTAAATCGTTGGTAGGCTCATCTAGCAATAAGATATCAGGGTTACCGAATAAAGCTTGTGCCAATAATACACGTACTTTTTGGTTTCCATCCAATTCTTTCAGCTGTTTGTAGTGGTGTTCTTCTTTAATGCCCAAATTGCTCAAAAGTGTAGCCGCATTACTTTCCATATTCCAGCCGTCCATTTCTGCAAAGAGATTTTCCAGTTCACCGGCACGTTCGCCATCTTTATCGGTAAAATCTTCTTTAAGGTAAATGGCATCTTTTTCCTTCATAATATCATACAATTCCTTGTATCCCATCATTACGGTTTCAATTACCGGAAAATCATCAAATTCATAGTGATTTTGCTTTAAAACGGCCATTCTTTCACCAGGAGTAAAAGATACTGCGCCAGATGTTTGGCTTACTTCGCCACTTAGAATTTTTAAGAAGGTAGATTTACCCGCGCCATTAGCGCCAATTACACCATAGCAATTGCCCTGCGTAAATTTAAGGTTAACATCTTCAAAAAGTGTTCGTTTGCCGTAGCGTAAAGATAGGTTAGAAACTGAAATCATGTAAATTTGAATAAAATGCAAAGGTAGTGAAAAAGTCCGAAAGTAAGGGGGTCGGAAAGTTTGAAAGTAAGAAACCCAATAGCTGTCGGGGATGTCCTTAAGCGTGATCGTAGTAATAACTAGTTGGCAAACACGCTACTGATGTTTTGTTAGCTAAATCTACAATCTTTGGTTTAATAAGCTAGGCGTTCGTCATATACATTCCGGCTAGGAACCATTAGCCATCAGCTATCAGCCCCTCATTCAACTCTCATTTTAATCATAATTTCTACTATTTTTGAATATGAAAATTGACCTTCTCTTGGCTGCAATAACTAATACATTGCAAAAAACTAAAGTTGATAAATTAGCACTTATCGTTGCTAATGAGGGTATTGTGATTACAGATTTAATAGATTTGACTTTTCATAAAGATCAGAAAATTGGCTTTAGAGCTGCCTGGATCTTAGAGCAGGTCTATATTCAACGGCAAAATGATTTCCTTTCATCCGTACCCTATTTTCTAGAAAAATTCACGATACAAAATAACTTATCTGCACGGAGGCATTTTGCTAAGATTTTAGCGTTGCTAACCCATAAAAACGCACCAAGGCCAATAAAGGATCTAGTTGATAATTATGATGTTGATGAATTGATAGCAATTACTTTTAACTGGCTAATTGACGAGAAAGTCCCCGTAGCTATTAAATCACATTGTTTAAATATTTTAGCAAATTTCAGTTTCAGACAACAATGGATTAAGGAAGAATTACTGCAGACCATCAATTTTTTGATAGATAAAGAAAGCATCGGCTTTTATGCCAAGGTAAAACAGATCAAGAAGCAGCTGGCCAGAAGCTAGTCTTTCTCAAATTTGGTTTAATGTGAATAGCGTAACAATAAAGCAATAAAACTGCCTTAATTCTTAACATTTCACCAAATCATTTACTTTTACAGTATGAATGATTTCGAAATTTTAACTCATATTATCAAACGCAGGCGAAGTGTTTTTCCTGCAAGTTATATTCAAAAACCAATAAGTGATGAGGTAATCCTACAGATATTAGAGACGGCCAATTATGCGCCAACACATAAATTAACAGAGCCTTGGCGCTTTGTGGTCATGAAAGATGATGCAAAACAAAAGTTAGGTGCCGAGCTGGGTAGACTGTACAAAGAAGGAGTTCCTGCCGAAAAGTTCATGCAGAAAAAATATGATAGCTTCGGAGAGAAAACAGAACAGGCCGCTTGTATTTTGGCCATCAATATTCAATTCCACCCTGATAAGTTGCCAGCTTGGGAAGAAATAGCGGCTACTGCTTGTGCCGTTCAAAATATTGCGTTAACTGCCGAAGCTTTAAATGTGGGTGCCTATTGGAGCTCGCCACCATTGATAGATGGCTTGGGAGAATTTTTGGGCCTAGCCGAAAACGAGAAATGTTATGGTTTATTTTACATGGGCTATCATAACGAAGAACCAAGAGAGGCAAATAGAAGTGCTATAACAGACAAGATCAAATGGTTATAAAATGATCCGATTGATGGGACTCTAATTCATAAATTTTATATATATTGGATCTCAACTTATAGTTCAATTATGCAAGAAATTAAATCTGCTCTATATCAACTCTGCTTAAATTTTATCGAAGAGCGTATAAATACCGCAGAAACTGCATTACAACAGGCCCGTGAAGCAAGTAATGACGATACAAAAAGTAGTGCCGGAGATAAGTACGAAACAAGTCGCGAAATGATGCAACAAGATATCGATCGCAATAAACGATTGTTAATGGATGCTGAAGAGAACCAAAAGGTTTTACAATCTATCAAAGATGTACCTTTTTCTGACGCAGCGCGGAATGGTAGTTTAGTAAATACCAATCAGGGAAGTTTCTTCCTGAGCATTAGTGCAGGGCAATTGCACTTAGAAAATGAAACCATCTTTGCTATTTCCGCAGTTTCTCCAATAGGAAAACTCCTACTGGGAAAGAAAAAGGGAGATAACTTCAATTTCAATGGTAAGAAATACGAGATTGAAGAAGTAGTTTAACTGAAATTGGTTAATAGATCATAGGTAATGGTTCATGGTTTGGATTCATAAGTCAATAGTCAATAGCTGATGGTCAATGGACTAGGTGGTTAAAGATGGTCATGGTTTGTATCAAGGTACCCCTTTGGGAATGGTCAATAGACTAGGGGGTTATGAGGCTTTCATTTATCTTGTAAAACTTCTTCAATTGCTTGGTATTAGTATATACTTTGCCTCGCAATGAACAAAACGCTCTTAACTTAATTTACTTGATCAATGCTGTTGCATTTTCCGACTGAATAAATTCTTTTTCAAATCTGTTCCATTCAGCTGCAGTGATGCCTGATTGGAGTGCTTTTTTCTTGAAGAATTCATAATTTGTGAATTCGTCTTTTGATGTTAGGCAAGTGTTGAAGAAATTAAATAACCTAGTTTCTCCTATAATCTGTTCCAAACCACGAAGCAAGAATGGACCATAGTCGTATCTGTAACTGCCAGAAACTTCATTGAAGTCTTTGATCTGATTTAATGGAGTAGCTTTAAAATTCTTTAATGCGGCAGCTTTTTTAGCAAAATATGCGGTAGCAAATTGTTTTCCGAATTTCGCTTCGCTTGCTTTAACCGATAAATACTCTGATGTAGACTCTAAAAAGAACCACATCAAGGTTGAATTCGGTTGGATTACATTTCCGAAATAATAATGTGCAATTTCGTGAGCAATAAAAGGGTAGTCTGTAGAGTCTTTAAATTTACCTTGTTTTTCATCAACCATATCCCCCAATTTAAGTCCTGCAAAGGCGATGGTAGGGAAAGCCACAAAGCCCCAGCTTCTTCCTTGGTTGAATTTTTCTACAGGCTGGTGTTCAATGAAGATATTTTTGGTATGGTAGGGTATTTTCAGTACTTTAAAATAATAGGCTTTCATTTCTGCAATATTCTTCTCAAAAATTTCAAGCTGCCTATTGTTCATTTCGGTATTGATAAATAGAGCTCCTGCAGTTTGCTGTGTTCCGTAATCACCAATAAAAAGCATTGGCGCTATCGGAATGGTTGATTTAAATGTAGCTGTTGGGCCAGGCTTAGGCAAATCTCCATTTACGAAAATCATTTTCGCATCGCTACTTGTTACCTGAATATTATAGGTCATCTGCTCAATTTGACGATCTTTTTTAACGTCATATATGATCGGATACCATTTGGATTGATCGGTTGCCCTCATGGTTTTACCATTGAAGGCAATTAATCCTTTAAAATCTATAAAGTTTAGTGTGTCAGTATAAATAGGAAATGCACCTGTGTAACTTATCCTTAGCTTTTTAGGATTTATTAAGGTATTGCCATTAACTTGAGGGGTATAAACAAGGCCTTCTCCGCGCATACTTCCTCCGTAAAATCCTGCATACCTCAGGGTTTGTCCAGCCGAGTCACGAATTGCTTTAATGTTAAAACCTTTGTTGAGTAATAGCTGATAATCCTTATCAAGATTCGGAATATTGGTTAACACAAAATCGCAGGTAATTTGTCCAGTTTTCAGGTTAACCTCTACTTTTCCACTTAAATGTGGCGTTTGCGCATAACTATAGTTAATGCACGAAATTAATAAGAGTATTAATAATATTTTTCTCATCATAAAGGTTGTAAAATTAAAAATCCCAATAGATTTGGGATTTTTAACGATTATTTAAAAGCTATTTTTAATACTATTGCTCAATGTTTTAGGACTCCAATAACCACTTGCAATAATTCTTCTAATGGTAAACAAAGGATCTTTTTCATCACGTTTGGTTGAGAGTTGAAAAGCCATCTTAAATCCTCTTTTCTTCAATTCCGGTATGCCTTCTGCATTCCATAGTCCAAACGGATAGGCAAAATCGGTCATTTTTTTACCAGTGATCTCTTCCAATCTCTTAGTTGGCTTATCCAACTGCTCTTCCCAGTCTTTACCAGCATATTTTTTGAAATTCTTGTGGTCATAGGTATGGCTTCCAATTACATTACCTTCATCAGAAAGTTGTTTAATCTGGTCTGCAGACATATAATCAACAAACTTTCCTTTTTTGCCAATAGATACCGTCATGATAAAATATACAGCTTTATAGCCTAACTTTTTAAGCGTAGGGTTTACAATCGTAAACTGATCTAAATCAGTATCATCAAAGGTCAACATAATAGGTTTCGATGGTAGCTTGGCACCTTCGTTTAGATAAGCATATAACTGATCTGGTAAAATGGTATGGTATCCACTATCTGCAAGCATTTTCATCTGGTCCTTAAAATTCTGTATTTCTACAATATAGTCTTTGCCAACTTTACCATCAGTAGGCTTCCAATTCCTAACCTGGTGATAACATAAAATAGGCACCTGAGGACGGTCTAATATGGTTTTGGCATCAGCAACTTTAACTTTAGAAACATCAACTGGTGTTGTGCTTTCCTCGCTTTTAACTGCTTCCTGTGTGGTGCTGTCGTTTTGCGCCTCTGCTGTAGTAGATTGTGATTTTGATTGGCAACCAGCTACAATAATAAATGCAGCAGCAACCAGTGATAAAATTTTTTTGTTCATAAGTACATCTTTACCGCAAAACTAAAAAAAGTTGTTTGAATGTAAGCTCATTTAAATTGCTTTATATCAACTATTGCCAAAATTGTTTTTTGACCTCAATAAATCAAGGTTTAACAAGGTTTTTGATCTCTTTTGAAATTCTATCCTCATTATTACAAATAAATTAATGCTTAACAGCACATTTTAAATAAATTAGCCCCTTTATTCAGTAATTAATTACCATCAATGAAGAAACTCTACTTTTTATTTCTATTTATTTCAATAATTACGATTAATGTTTTTGCCCAGACTAAAACAATTTCATTAACGGAAACGGCACCAACGCCAGAAAGAGCAAATTATCAGGCCGCTGCTCGTTTTTCGCCAGCCAAATTGAGAAAAATAATCTATTCAACTGCGGTTGATCCACATTGGCTAAAATTATCCAATAGGTTTTGGTATCAGTACGAAACCCCAAATGGAAAACAATGGTATATCGTAGAACCTGCCATAAGAAGTAAAAGGACACTTTTCGATAATGCCAAACTAGCTTCTGCTATTACATTGGTCATACGTGATCCTTTTGATGCACAACACTTGCCAATTGAGAATTTAAAGTTCGCAAAAGACGAGAAAAGTATAAATTTCGAAATCAGAAGCACTATTGAAGAAGTTAAGAAAGATAGAAAGGATAAAAAAGCTGCAGACTCAATGCAGAAAAAGATCTTCTTCTTTAACTATGAACTTGCCAGCAATAAGTTAACAGAAGTTAAAAATTACGACAAACCAAAAGCCAAACCAAATTGGGGTTCAGTAGCTCCAGATTCATCGGCAGTTATATTTTCCCGTAACTATAATCTGTATTGGATGGATAAAGCCAATTACTTAAAAGCAGTTAAAAATGAAGAAGATAGTACCATTGTCGAACATCAATTGACAAAAGATGGCGTAAAGTTTTATTCTTATGGCAGTGATGGAGATGGAGAAAATAATGAAGAAGTCGTAAAGAACGACAAAAAAAGAAGGGGTGCCTATGTATTGTGGTCGCCTGATGCAAAATATTTTGTGCTCGATAGAACAGATTCCCGTAAGGTAAAAGATCTTTGGGTAATCAATAGCGTAAGTGCCGGTCGCCCAACCTTGGAAACTTACAAATACCAAATGCCAGGCGAAAAGGAATCGCCGGTTGATGAATTTGTATTGTTTAATTTCGCAGCAAAAACACAAAAAACAATCAATACCACCGCATTTAAAGATCAGAGCATTTCGACGTGGGGAAAAGAACAGTTAAATAAAGACAGGGACAATGAATTTAGGCCCTCTATTTGGTTGGGAGATAACCAAAAATTCTATTTCTCACGTACCAGTAGGGATTTAAAAAGAATTGATATCTGTACAATAGACATTAATACAGGAGTTGTTAAACAGATCATCGACGAACGTTTCAATACTTATGTGGAGGTACAACGTCCTGGACTAATCAACGGTGGTAAAGAAATTATCCATTGGAGTGAACGTGATGGATGGGGTCATTTTTATTTGTTTGACGAGAATGGAAAGCTCAAAAATCAAATTACATCAGGTTCTTATCATTGCGAAAGCATTGTTAATATAGATCAAAAAAACAGGGTGCTTTATTTTACTGCCAATGGTAGAGAAGATAAAGAAGATCCATATTTTATGCATTTGTACCGCATCAATTTTGATGGCACGGGAATGAAATTATTAAATGCTGGAGATTTTGACCATTCATCAAATATGAACGACGAGTCACAGTTTCTTATCGATAATTTCTCACGCGTTAATACAGTGCCAAAATCGGTATTGCTTGATAATTTGGGTAATAAGGTAATGGATTTAGAAACTGCTGATCTATCTTTATTGATGACCACAGGGTATAAATTTCCGGAACCTTTTAAAGTTAAAGCAGATGATGGCGTAACCGATATTTATGGTGTGCTTTATAAACCTTTCAACTTTGACCCTAATAAAAAATATCCAATCATTGAATATGTGTATCCAGGGCCCCAAACCGAAGCAGTAAATAAATCTTTCGGACGAAGCATGGATAGAATGGATCGTTTGGCACAATTAGGCTACATCGTAATCACTGTTGGAAATAGGGGTGGGCATCCAGCTCGTTCCAAATGGTACCATACCTATGGATATGGAAACTTGCGTGATTATGGTTTGGCAGATAAAAAAGCAGCCATTGAACAGTTGGCAGACAGATATTCATTCATTGATGCTACGAGAGTTGGTATCACCGGTCACTCTGGTGGTGGTTTCATGTCGACAGCTGCTTTACTAGTCTATCCAGATTTCTTTAAAGTTGCAGTTTCAGCCGCTGGTAATCATGACAATAGTATCTATAACCGTTGGTGGAGCGAGAAACACCATGGAGTAAAGGAAATTGTTTCGGCTAAAGGAGATACCACATTCAAATATGCAATAGATAAAAATCCAGATTTGGCTAAGAATTTAAAAGGTCATCTAATGTTAATGCATGGTGATATTGATAATAACGTAAATCCGGCAAACTCAATTAGAGTGGCCAATGCCTTGATTAAAGCGGGCAAGAGATTTGATTATGTCATTGTACCTGGACAGCGTCACGGTTTTGGAGACATGACAGAATACATGTTCTGGAGATTGGCAGATTATTTTAATAATTATCTGCTAGGAGATTTTTCAAGATCAACAGAAGTCAACATTGAAGAAATGGATCGAGAAATCGAACGCAAACAATAAAACTCTTTAAAGGCTTCAAATTTTGGAGCCTTTTTTATTTTACATCAATTATATGTGCATTTATGTAAATCCATAAATTTGCCGCCAAACCATAGTTATGAATAATTCTTCGTTACCTAAAGTACAAATCGAACAAACTGTTTTTCCCATTCTTTTTGCGCTTAGTCTTTCGCATTTGTTAAATGATACTATACAATCATTAATCCCAGCCATATATCCGCTTATAAAGAATAACTATCAGTTAACCTTTTCTCAAATTGGGCTAATTACCTTAACTTTCCAACTAGCAGCTTCATTATTACAGCCTTTTGTAGGTTTATATACCGATAAAAAGCCACAGCCCTATTCTTTGGCTATTGGTATGGGCTTTACCTTAATTGGTTTAGTCACCTTGTCGCTTTCTAGCCATTATTACGTAGTTTTAATCGCAGTCGCATTAATTGGTATCGGCTCTTCAGTTTTTCATCCTGAGGCTTCTAGAATGGCTAGTGCCGCATCTGGTGGGAGGAGAGGACTTGCACAATCTGTTTTTCAACTGGGGGGCAATGCAGGTAGTTCTATTGGCCCATTATTGGCGGCATGGATCATCGTTCCCCATGGACAGTTTAGCATCATCTGGTTTTCGTTTATCGCCCTGTTGGCCATCATGATCCTGTCTTACGTTGGCAATTGGTATAAGGGATATTTAATTAAGCTCAGCTCAAAAAGCAAAACATCAAAAGTAAGTCAAGGTGCACAGCTCTCAAGAAAAAAGGTGATTTTTGCAGTATCAATTTTGTTGGTCCTGATCTTCTCCAAATATTTTTACATGGCCAGCTTAACCAGTTATTTCACTTTTTACCTTATTCAAAAGTTTGGTATCTCCGTTCAGTCTTCTCAATTGTATCTTTTTGCATTCTTGTTTTCTGTGGCTTTAGGTACTTTGGTTGGTGGTCCAATCGGCGATAAAATAGGGCGCAAGTATGTAATTTGGGCGTCGATATTGGGTACGGCACCATTTGCATTGTTATTGCCACATGCAAACCTATTTTGGACAGGCATTTTAATTGTGCCTATCGGGATGATCTTGGCCTCTGCATTCTCTGCAATTTTAGTCTATGCACAAGAATTAATTCCAGGTAAGGTAGGTCTTGTATCTGGATTGTTCTTTGGTTTCGCATTCGGAATGGGAGGAATTGGCTCTGCCTTGCTAGGCAAACTTGCAGATACGACCAGCATCAATTATGTATTCAGTATTTGTGCATTTTTACCTTTAATAGGATTGTTAACCGGATTTTTACCCAATATCGTTTCAGAGAAGAAAAAGTAGCCATTTGAAAGAATTAGTGAGAATAGATTTTATGGCGTAATTTTTTTATCTTCAATATTAAGATCACTATTATTCCTAAAATTATGCTTAAAAACACGTTTTGCCTTTTGCTGTGCTTAATTTATTTCGTTTCATGTAAACAGTCTATCAAGGCCGATGCAATTGCAACTGATTCTATATCCTTAAAAGCAATAAATGACACCGTATTAGCTAAACATATTGCTGTTTTAGCAGCTGATGATTTTGAAGGTCGGAAACCTTTTACCAATGGGGAAACTAAAACCATTAACTATCTCAAAGGCGAGTTTGAAAAGTTAGGCTTGAAACCTGGAAACGGAGATAGTTATTTTCAGGAAGTTCCAATGGTTGAAATCAAATCAGATCCTAGCAATTTAACCATTAAAAATTCGACTGGAAATCAGACCACACTTAAGTTCCTGGATAACTTTGTCGCTGCAACTAAACATGTAACAAGTCAGGTAAAAGTTGAAAATTCAGCTATTGTTTTTGCTGGTTACGGTATTGTAGCTCCAGAATATAAATGGAATGATTATGCTGGTTTAAATGTCAAAGGGAAAACTGTAGTAGTAATGGTAAACGATCCCGGCTTTCTGGATTCTACTTTATTTAAGGGGAAAACGATGACTTATTATGGGCGTTGGACCTATAAATTTGAAGAAGCAGCACGTCAGGGGGCTACTGGAGTAATCATTATCCATGAAGAAAAAGCAGCTAGTTATCCTTGGGCAGTAGTTAGAAGCGGATGGTCTAAATCTAAATTACTTTTGGCAGCTGCCGATGATAATCGTTCTAGAGCCGTCATGGAAGGATGGATTACGCAAGAAGTAGCACAAAACCTGTTCAAAATGGCGGGGAAATCTGCTGATCTGATGAAACAAGCGGGAAAACCCGGTTTTAAACCAGTTGATTTAGGACTGAAACTCTCTGTAACAATCAATAATACCATTAAAAAATCCATGTCTAATAATGTTGCTGCAGTTTTGCCGGGTACTGATCGAAGTGATGAATACATCATTTATTCTGGACATTGGGATCATTTAGGGATAGGTGAAGCCGTGGATGGTGATTCGGTTTATAACGGTGCCGTAGATAATGCTACTGGGACAGCGGCACTACTTGTACTGGCTGACGCTTTTAAAAAGGCAAAAAATCCACCTAAGCGTTCCATTATGTTTTTGGCAGTAACCGCAGAAGAACAAGGTCTTTTAGGCTCAGAGTATTATGCTACACATCCTTTAGTGCCAGTAAACAAAACAGTAGCCAACATCAATATTGATGCAATGCAGCCTATTGGCAAAACAAAAGATATTGTTGTAGTTGGTTTTGGGCAATCAGACTTGGAAGATTATCTCGTAACAGCAGCAAAAAAGCAAGGTAGAGAAGTTGTAAAAGACCCCAATCCATCGGCAGGATATTACTTCCGATCAGATCATTTTAATTTTGCCAAGGTAGGTATTCCCGCATTGTATACCGAAGGTGGTGAAGTTCTGGTAGGGAATGGGACGCTAAATGCAGGTAAATTGTTAAAAGAAGATTATACTAAAAATCGTTACCACGCACCCGCAGATAATTTTGAACCTGACAAATGGAACTTTTCTGGAATGATAGAAGATTTACGCCTCTTGTTTGATGTAGGTTATACTATAAGCAATGAAACTACCTTTCCTAGTTGGAAATCGGGGTCTGAGTTTAAAGCCATAAGAGAAAAGAGCTTGAACAATCGCTAATTTGTTCATTAGCTCAATGGTTCATTTGTTCGCTTATTGCTAAGCATCGTGCCCAATGAAATAATCGTTAATTGTTCATTAGCTCAATGGTTCATTTGTTTGCTTGTTGCTAAGCATCGTGCCCAATGAACTAATCGTTAATTTGTTCATTAGCTCAATGGTTCATTTGTTTGCTTATTGCTAAGCATCGTGCCCAATGAACAATCGTTAATTTGTTCATTAGCTCAATGGTTCATTTGTTTGCTTATTGCTAAGCATCGTGCCCAATGAAATAATCGTTAATTTGTTCATTAGCTCAATGGTTCATTTGTTTGCTTATTGCTAAGCATCATGCCCAATGAAATAATCGTTAATTTGTTCATTGGCTCAATGGTTCATTTGTTTGCTTGTTGCTAAGCATCATGCCCAATGAACAATCGTTAATTTGTTCATTAGCTCAATGGTTCATTTGTTTGCCTGTTGTTAAGCATCATGCCCAATGAACTAATCGTTAATTTGTTCATTAGCTCAATGGTTCATTTGTTTGCTTATTGCTAAGCATCGTGCCCAATGAACAATCGTTAATTTGTTCATTAGCTCATTTGTTTGCTTATTGCTAAGCATCGTGCCCAATGAACTAATCGTTAATTTGTTCATTAGCTCAATGGTTCATTTGTTTGCTTATTGCTAAGCATCATGCCCAATGAACAATTGAACAATTGAGCCAATGAACCACTATTCGACCACAACCTTCATTACCTTCATACCCAGACCACCCATTGTATCAGTACCTTCTACCCAAATGGTATAAGTTCCCTTTTTATCAGATGAAAAGAAAGAGACCTGGGCTTGTCCATTTTTATTGGTTACGATATTAGGATTCCAATATAAGGTTGACCTGAAATCTGGTTTTTTATCGCTTTTAGTGCTGCTATTGTATCTAGGCTCATAAAAAACTTTGGTACTGCCATAATTTATCGGTTTGATAAGATATAGATTTGCCGATTTCTTTAAAAAAGGTCCAGATCCAGTTTTAGTTGTAATTTCAATAAATGCGTATGTGTTTTGATCTAAAGGATTTTCAAACTGGTTTTTGTACCTGAAACTAAGACCATTTTCCATTGTTTCTATTCCCTTAATATCTTCCGCGTTAAAATAATCTAAATAACCTTTTACGAAATGATAATATTCGTCATTTACCATCCCCTCAGATGGGGTAAAAAAATAATCGAGCTCCATTCCATCAATGAAAAAGCGGGCAAGATCTCCATTTATAAAATAATCTCTAAGATGAGTTTTCCTTCGGTTTCCCTCTCTAAAACCTTTTATCTTTTCTTCCAGTACTTGTAACAAGGTTTTTTTCGCTACGGGTGCCAATTCGTTTTCTCCTAAAATTTGGGAGGCTTCACCAGGACCATTTAAATTTTTTGAACCCTTAATTGTTCTTTTGCCAACTATTTTTACCTCTCTTAAAACAATTCCGCTTTTTAAGGCAGTCTGATAGGCTTCATTTTTGGTGGCAATGAGATTAGATGATATACTATCTAAGGGCTGTGTAGTATCATCGATTTTATTCTTGGGCAGATTGACCATAGGAGGGCGCATAAACTCATTTACTGTTATTCCTAAGGTTCCCTTTTTGCCTTTTGTATTCAGGGCCTGGATCACAAAAGAAGCACTATCCAAATAGGGGAGGCGATCAAAAATAAATTCACCTTTATCATTGGTTAAAGTGTCAATTAACATAAACGATTTATTCTTTCCAAGTAAGGCAACTTTTGCACCTACACTTGGCTTGTTCATTACGTTTGTAATATTGCCGCTAATGGTATATTCTTTTTCTGCCTTAAACTGTGGTTTTATTTTACTTGTCCAATCATAGCTCACCCAACCTTGGGTAAGCATGAGCGCATCTAGATCTCGTTTCGTTTGTTCATCGAACTGATGAAAATAATAGCCTGGGTTTTCAATTGCTCCCTTTAAATCAGAACTGAGCAATAAATAACTCAGGATATTGGCATCATTAACACTGTCTTTTAATAATTGTCCGTCATCTGTAATCGCTATTGAAAAGGAGCCAGCGCTAGGTTGCCCCAAGTGATCGCTAACTTTGATGGATATGGGGATACTGTCTCTAATTCGATAGGAAACCTTCGTGGTAGTGATATTGATCTTTAGATGGTCTTCCAAGTCTATAAAAAAGTTTCGCTCATTGAGGAGCTGTTTTTTGCTGTTCATGATCAATACTTGCGCAACACCTGTTGAGAAAATGTTCTTGGCAACCTTGATCACTTTTCTTCCCTGGTTAGATTTAATAACCGCTACAAAACAGAGCACTCCTCTAGATTGACCAATTATCGTAAGTTCTTGTTCAGGAAGGTTAGCAGTAATGATGATCCGTACCGAGTCTTTGCTATAAAGCGGATCAACCTGTAAAGCTATCCCTGATGTTTGTACCTTTTGCAGGTTTTTCGTAACCACTGCGGTTGGCGTTTTTATTTTTGCCGTGTAAGTTTCATCAGCTAATGGGGCCATCTGGAAATAGCCCATTCCCATAACATTAGATTTAAACGCTACAATCTTATTTTGTTTCGAGTCGATGATCTCACCACTAATTTCAATTCCTTTTCCAGCTGGATCGATAGCTTTGAATGCCATTTTTTGGTGAACACCAGACAGCCAGGTTCCACCCTCGGGTAAAAATTGGATGTCATTTTCAGTATTCACGCTCGATGAAACTGTTTTGTTAGGACTTGTACCAGATTTGACAGACTTTGTGTTATTCGTAACCTGTGGCTTAACTTCCGTTGATAGGATCTTGATCTCTTTTTGAAAAATATACGTATTGCCAAAATTTCTCATCCAGTTCGTATAGGCACGAAAAGTATAACTTCCTGGTGGATATTTATCTTCATTTAGTGCAAAGGCACCCCATGTTAAACCTAGTGTGGTTGGTAAGCTTAGTATATCTACAACATCACCATTGGCATTGATGAGCTCTGCATAAATTAATGCGCTTAGGGAAGATTGATTGTTTAGCGTTGAGTTAACCAAATAAGCCTTAAACCATATGGTATCTTGCTGGGTGTAAATGTTGCTATCGAAGTGGATGTACAGCTTCTCTCGAGGTGCCACATTTCTAATGCTATCATATTTGGTGATGATTTGCTGCGGGCTAGTTTGCTGCGCAGCTGCGAATTGTACGCAAAAGGCAATATAAGAGAGAAGAAGAAACTGAAATCTAGGTATAAATTTAAGCATCAGATCAGGTATATTTTGGCTGACCTAATTTACATTAAATTTTGTATCATTTAACTGATGTAGATTTATAGGTTGATTTGTTGAACAAATCAACCTATAATAAGCGTGTTGATTAAAACAACAAATAGATTTTAAAGCCCAAATCATTGATTACACCAGAGGTGCTTAAATTAAACGAAGTACTTTTACTAGAATAGTTCATTCCATTACTCCAGTTGGCTTGTTTTATCTTGCTATAATTAATGTTTGCAGAAAGAAGACTAGTCTCTAATGCAAATCTTTTGGAAAAAAACCAAGCAACCCCACCGTAAGCACTTAGGTTGTAATTTTTAGATGATAGATCTGAATACTCGGTAAATGGATTATAAGATTGTTTATTAGAGAAATAGCCACCTGCGCCCCCTGCAAAAGCATACAGTGTTTTAAAGATTTGGAAATACTGTTGGTAGTTCAGATTTCCACCATAACCTTCTGCTTTTTGGTCAGCGTATGCTGAATTTTTTACAGTGTTTTTCGAATAGGATAGTTCCAAACCAATTTTGGTATTATCCTTTATGAAATGACCGTAACTAATAGAAAAGTTGTTTACTTTCGACTCAGATTGATCCGCCGTAGCACTACTAATTGATTTTTGAGAACCTGTTGATACACCAAATCCTAGTGCATTGGTCCCTTTTGTTTGTGAATAGCCGCATAGCGACAAGCCAACTGCCAAAACAGTTAAAAATAATTTTGATTTCATTTGTGTGTTTTTTAATGTGTATATCAATATTAAAAAGAAAAATTCATATATCAACTTATTTTTTAGTTTTAGAGCCTTGCGGTTAGTTATGTTATTGTATTTCAGTTAATTATTTTTAATTAGAGTAGAGTTTTTTCGTCGTTTGATTAATCCTTCTACGGCAAATGCGAACAATAACATATTGATTATGTTTCATCTTATCCTACCTTATAGCTAGCTCGAAGCTACCTTATAGCTACATCATACCTACAATAGTCACTTTAATTCCGCAACAGGTAATATCATTTAAGCTATTGCATAAAAAAATTATGTATGCTATATGATAAAAACTTGCCCCCAAAATCTGTGCATCTGTGGCAAAAAAAAGAGCCCGACTTTTTGTCGGGCTCATCATCTTTATAACTTAATAATCTACTTCAAATCTTCATTGATGAATACAAACTGATGATCAAACATATCCAGTTTAATTTTACTGTCTTTGTCAACCTTACCTGCTAAAATTGATTTGGACAGTTCATTCAAAATTCGTTTCTGAATTACTCTTTTCAATGGCCTTGCTCCAAATTGAGGATCATAACCAAGTTCCGATAACCAATCTAAGGCTTCATCACTTGCTTCAATGGTAATTCCCATCTCTGCCAATGTTTTTTGAACCTGTTTGAACTGTAAACTCACGATATCACGAATTTCGTTACGGTTAAGCGGAGTAAACATGATCAGCTCATCAATTCTGTTCAAAAACTCAGGACGAATAGTTTGTTTCAACAAATCGAACAACTCGTTCTTCGTTTTTGCAATCACTTCCTCTCTGTTTTCTTCATCAAGAGCCTTGAAATTATCTTGGATCAAATGAGAGCCAATGTTGGATGTCATGATAATGATGGTATTCTTAAAGTTTACCACTCTGCCTTTATTGTCCGTTAACCTTCCGTCATCTAATACCTGTAATAAAATATTGAATACATCTGGATGTGCCTTTTCAATCTCATCAAGCAATACAACAGAATATGGTTTACGGCGTACGGCTTCTGTAAGTTGTCCCCCTTCATCATAGCCAACATATCCAGGAGGAGCTCCAATCAATCTGGAAACCGCATGCCTTTCTTGATATTCACTCATGTCAATTCTGGTCATGGCGTTCTCATCGTTGAATAAGAACTCGGCCAAAGCCTTCGCTAACTCTGTTTTTCCAACTCCAGTAGTGCCCAAAAAGATAAAAGAACCAATTGGTTTACGTTTATCTTGCAAACCAGCACGAGAACGGCGAATGGCATCTGCAATTGCTTCTATCGCTTCATCCTGACCAGCAACACGCTTGTGAAGTTCATCTTCAAGGTTTAACAATTTTTCACGTTCGCTCGCCACTAATTTAGTCACCGGAATACCTGTCCAACGGGCTACAACACCAGCAATATCATCGGCAGTTACCTCTTCTTTAAGCATCCTGCTTTCAGTCTGTTGGCCTTCCAAGTTAGCTTTTAGCTGTTCAACCTTATCTTGTGCCTCTTTAATTTTTCCGTATCTAATTTCAGCAACCCTACCATAATCTCCGGCACGTTCTGCTTGTTCTGCCTCTAATTTATAATGTTCAATTTGCTCTATTTGATTATTTACGGCATCAACTAAATCCTTTTCACCTTGCCATTTTGCTTTTAGCTCATCACGTTCTGCCGCCAAATTGGCAATATCCTCAGAAAGTTCCTTAACCTTTTTATCGTCTTTTTCTCTCTTAATCGCTTCGCGTTCAATCTCCAATCGCATGATCTCCCTGTCCAAAGCATCCACATTTTCAGGAACACTGTCCATTTCCATGCGTAGTTTTGAAGCTGCTTCATCCATTAAATCAATAGCCTTATCTGGCAAAAAGCGATCAGCAATATAACGTTGTGACATTTCTACCGCAGCAATGATCGCTTCGTCTTTAATTCTTACTTTATGATGTGTTTCATAACGTTCTTTTAGACCTCGGAGAATAGAAATCGCATCTTGGGTATCAGGTTCATCAACAGATACTTTTTGAAAACGACGTTCCAACGCTTTGTCCTTCTCTAGGTACTTTTGGTATTCATCTAAGGTTGTGGCACCAATTGCACGCAGCTCTCCTCTGGCTAATGCCGGTTTTAGGATATTTGCAGCATCCATTGCACCTTCACCACCACCTGCACCGACCAAAGTATGAATCTCATCAATAAACAAAATGATATCTCCATCACTCTGGGATACTTCTTTAACTACAGCTTTAAGACGTTCTTCAAATTCGCCTTTATATTTCGCACCTGCGATCAAAGCACCCATATCCAATGAGAAAACAGTTTTGGTCTTCAAGTTCTCAGGTACATCACCCTTAATAATTCTAAAGGCTATTCCCTCCGCAATTGCTGTTTTACCAACACCTGGTTCACCAATTAGAATTGGGTTGTTTTTGGTTCTACGAGATAAGATTTGGATTACACGACGAATTTCTTCATCCCGTCCAATTACCGGATCAAGTTTTCCACTTTCCGCATATTCGTTTAGGTTACGGGCATATTTGCTCAATGCCTGATAGGTTGCTTCCGCGTTTTGATCAGTTACTTTATGTGCTCCACGAAGTTCCGTAATTGCTTTTTTAAGGTCTTTTTCGTTAACTCCTTGTTCTTTCAATAATTTGGAAGTACTATCGTTAACAGCCAATATCCCTAATATAATATGCTCAACGGCCACAAATTCATCTTTAAATTCCTTTAAATAAGATTGTGCTTTCTGTAGCGCCGAATTTGCTCCGGAAGATAAATAGACATTTCCACCACTAACTTTAGGCAATTTTTCTATCTCAGAAGTCAAATGCTGGTCAAGCGAGTTTAAATTTACATTAAGTTTCTTTAGCACGTAAGAAACTACATTTTCATCAACAGTAAGCAGACCTTTTAAAAGATGAGCTGTCTCAATAGCTTGCTGCTGGTTGCCCTGTGCTATTTCGGATGCCTTTTGAATTGCTTCCTGGGCTTTGATTGTAAAGTTGTTGAAGTTCATGTTTTCTTTTAAACAAAACAAATGCCATCGTAATTTTGCTTTTGCAATCGGAAATTTTGTCTGATTGCTTTCGTTTTAAATGACTAATCGTCTGTTGTTAAGTGATTTATACTGAATTTTTGTCTGTTTGTTGCTGATTTTTTTAATTGTGATAGATTATTAGGCTATTAATATTATATTAGTTGCAATATGTTTAAAATAATTACAAAATATAGGTTCATAGCCATATTGGGCATGTTTTTTTCTACACTGGTTGTTACTGGTTTAGTTATCGATGATGATAAACTCTCGGGATTGTTGGATAGGCTAGCATCGTTTACCAAAGAAACTATGCAAGAGAAAGTCCATTTACATTTTGACAAGCCATACTATAGCTTAGGCGATGATATTTGGTTTAAAGGTTACATTGTAAATGCTGAAGAAAACAAGCTTTCTGACGTAAGCAAGGTATTATATATAGACTTAATAGATTCTCAGGATTCAATAAGGAAAACAATAATACTTCCCATAGTAAATGGCCTATGCAATGGAAACGTTAAACTTAGTGATTCGCTCTTCACAACAGGAAACTATCATATTCGTGCCTATACGAACTGGATGCAAAACTTTGATCAATCTTATTTTTTCCATAAAACCATTGCTGTTGGAAATGCGCTAAATGAAAATATCGTTGCTAATGCTACTTTTAATGTTAGCGGACAAGGAGATAATAAAGTACTAAATGCTAACCTAAGTTTTGCCAGTTATGCTGAAAATCCAGAGGTCAATAGGCTTGTAGTCTATAAGTTTTTTAATAATGGAAACCTAGTTTTTACTGGCAAAGGTATGACCGACCAGAATGGTAAGGTTGCGATTGACTATCCATTAAAAAAGCAATATTCACTAGATCAATTATCAATTGCCACTACTATATATACGTCAGAAAATATTGCAGTATCACGTAAATTTAATGTTAATGCTATCGGTAGTGATATAGATGTCAAATTTTTTCCAGAAGGAGGAAATCTAGTTTTCGGCTTACGCTCAAAAGTCGCATTTAAGGCTTTATCACATGATGGTTTTGGTGCTGCTGTTACAGGATATATTGAAGATAAAGACAAGAACAAAGTTGCAGTTCTTGAAGCTGAACATCTAGGAATGGGCATATTTTCATTGACGCCGGTAGTTGGAAACAATTATACTGCTGTAATTAATACAGTTGATGGCAGGCAGAAACGCTTCTCATTGCCAGCTCCCATAAATGAAGGTTATGTAATGAGCTTAAACCATATAGATGAAGAAAATTTGTTGCTAAGAGTTCAAATGACAGCAGCTTTGGCAAATACCGAATTAATTCTTATTACACAATCTAATGGTATTTCCTCATACGCCAATAAAATAAAAATGGACAAATCTGTAGTGTCTGTGAAGTTGCCTAAACACCTTTTTTCGAATGGAATTGTTCAATTTACATTATTTGATGCCGCTTACAATCCAATCGCTGAAAGGCTAATTTATATCCGTAAAAAGGAAGTAGTTGATGCTGCTATAAGTTTCGACAAAAAGCAGTTCCTTAAACGTGAAAAGGTGGAAATGGGCATACATGTAAAAGATGATCAGGGGGTAGGTCTTGTAGGTAGTTTTTCTGTTGCTGTTATTCATCAAGATAAGGTTAATTTAAACGAGGACGATGAACTTGGGATCCAATCAAATATTTTGTTAACATCAGATCTTAAAGGCTTTATAGAAAAACCGAATTACTATTTTACCAATGTAAATCCGCAGAAAGAAAAGCATTTAGACATGCTGTTACTTTCACAGGGTTGGAGGAGGTTTTCTTGGGAAACTATTAAGAAATTTCAAAAATTTGAGCCGAAATTTGAGGCAGAAAAGGGCTTGTCAGTTACGGGCACGATCAAAACTTTAGGTAGCAACAAGCCGGTTCCTTTTGGCAAGGTCAGCTTGCTCATTCCAAGTCTCGTGCTGCTTATTGACACTGTTGCTGATGAAAATGGACGCTTTGTTTTTGACAATCTAGATTTTCCAGATAGTTTAAAATTTATTGTAAGAGCCAAAAATGCGAAGGATAAAAATAATGTTAAAATTCAGGTTGATGAAAAGGTGACGCTTTCTACTCATGGTGTACAAACCCCATCGTACGAGCTTGGTAGCCAAAAGTCTCTCATCAATTACTTGAATTATACAGATAAAATGTATACTGAAATGAAAAAGTATGGATTGATAGATCGTTCTATAACATTAAAGGAAGTGAAGATCTCGGGAAAAAAGAAGCCCGTTATTGAGAAGTCTGCTTTGCCGGCTCAGATCCAAGCTGATTATACGCTTACTCCAGAAAATTTACAAACCTCTGGAAGTGTTACTGGTATCCTATCGGGATTAGCGGGTGTTCACGTAAAATACTTTCCGTTGATAGGCAATGTTGTACTCGGATTTAATCGGGGTGTTGAAGGAAGATTGCTAATCTTACTGGATGGTATCCCCATCGATAATATTGATGGGATTGATCCTAGAAGTTTGGCAGGAATTGAAGTGATTAGAGCAGGCTCAAATTCAATTGGGGCTGGTTTACATTTTCAGAATACCAACCAAATGGGTGATGCTAGGTTTGGTATAGTGTTTTTGACCCTGGAAAACAAGGCGACAAAATATAACACAACAGCAAATAAGGCATTGAGTAGTTTTAAACCAAAGGGATATTCAATAACGAAAGAATTTTATGCGCCTACATATGATGTTAAGAATAATAACGAGATGTTAGACTTGAGATCTACTATCTATTGGAATCCAAATCTTATCACAGATGAAAAGGGGAACGTTAATTTCAATTTTTTTACTGCAGATGAAACTGGTAAATATCTAGTAATATTAGAAGGAGTAACAGTTTCAGGAGGTTTAGTTCGAAAAGTTTATGTAGTGAATGTGAAATAACTGATTGCCAAATCAGGATTCTTTTAGTTATAGGCTAAAAACTTAAAAGGCATTTAAACCTTGTATAAATTAAATCATCTAATAAAGATGATTAGAACATTTACTTCATTTTTATCTGCCTTATTAGGAATGATGGTCGTAGTTTTCCTATTTGTATATACCTTTACCAAAAAAAGTAAAGCAGAGGATACAGACTATTAATCTATACCAAGACTTCTTTTAGTTTTTGAGTTTGGTAATCTGCCAATTTCTGCAATGGTCCAGCAGCGATCATTTTGAGCATCATATTTAAATCTGCAGAAATGATATGTTTGGCAATTGTTCCATTATTTTCTGTTGGCGTAACTGTCCACTTTAATTCTAGGTCAAATGGTGGTTTCTCTGTTGGTACGGCGATAATTTCGCTATTAGGTACTCTACTGGAGATTTTTATAGCCAGTTTTGCCATATTTTGAATGGTAAAACTAGCTTCATCTTTTGTAGACGACCAATTATAGATATTATCCGGCATTAATTGTTGATGATTATTCAAATCCTCAAGGAAGTTATATACACTATCTATTGGCAAGTTTATTTCAACTGTACTTTCTATAATGGTCATGTTTGATCTAATTATTTAATGAATGATGTAGAGATTAACATTAAGATTTAACGGCAAGGTCTTGTCCCCATGTTGACGGGTTTTCTCTCCATTTATTGAGTAAGTTGAGCTCATTTTGTGCGATGAAGCTATGTTCAGCCGCATAATCAATGAGTGCAGAATAATTTGATAAAGTAGAGTATCTACACTTAGCACTGGCAAAGTTTTCATCAGCTTGGTCAAAACCATAAGTGAAAATAGCAACTAATCCTGCTACAGATAAGCCAGCAGCACGTAAAGCCTCAACTGCTTGTAAGCTGCTTTTTCCTGTCGAGATCAAGTCTTCAATCACTACTACACGTTGACCTTCAATTATTTCTCCTTCAATTAAGCTACCTGTACCATGTTCTTTAGCTTTAGCTCTTACATAAATAAATGGTAAACCTAATTCTTGGGCTACCAAAACACCTTGTGGAATTCCAGCTGTAGCAACCCCAGCTATTACATCAACTGCGCCATATTCTTCTTGGATCAATTGAGCTAATTTCTGACGAATGTACGTTCTAACTGGTGGATGTGACAACGTAATACGATTATCGCAGTAAATTGGAGATTTCCATCCCGATGCCCAAGTAAATGGTTGGTTAGGTTGAAGTTTAACTGCTTTAATTTGTAATAAAAATTCAGCTACCTTTGATTCAATATCACTTTTATTATACATGCTTCAAAATTAACGAAATTATATTAATGATGGTACAGTGTTCGACAGCTAAAGCAGCTTCTTGTCAGTAAATAAAATTTAACTGATTGAACCATAGCTTTTTGTTTTGCTAACATTTTAGCTAATCAACATAAAAAATACATTTAATGCGTAACTGAATGATTTCTTTATTTAAGATTTGATTCAGCAATTCATATTTTTTTGATACTTTTAAAAGCTGGATTTTGATATATTTTTAAACAAAATGTAGGATAAAATGTATTGTTGATAGCCACAATCTTAAAGGTTTACTGCAAATGTCCTCATACCCAAAACTATACAAACTAAATGAAGAGTTACCGAATTTATATCAATGACCATACTTTACTGATTGCAGACAACTTGCCTAAGTCAAAAGATAAAATTGAGCAACTTGAAACTGTAGATTTTGATTTTCATAGCTTTTATAAAAAGCTAAAAAAAGCAGATGATACAAATTTTTTATTGTTGACTAAAACACCTAAGCTTTTATTCAAGTCCATTAAGAAAAAATTAACCATTATTAAGGCAGCTGGTGGTTTGGTGGAAAATGCAAAAGGTGAATTCTTATTTATTTTTAGGAACAAAAAATGGGATTTGCCAAAGGGTAAGGTAGAAAAGGGCGAAAAATTAAAAGTAACCGCTGTTAGAGAAGTAGAAGAGGAGTGTGGAGTGAAGATTGAGCAGAGAGACAAGCTTTTATGTAAAACCTACCACGTTTATGAACTCAATGGTAAATTGATCTTAAAACGTACAAATTGGTACAAGATGTTCGTTAAGGGCAATCCTAAATTGATCCCACAAACAGAAGAAGGAATTACTGCAGCAACTTGGGTTGGACCAGCTGGGATTAAAGAGAAAACCGAAAATACGTATTCATTAATTCTAGATGTATTAGCCGCAGAAAGCTTGGTTTAGTTAAACGGGTTTGCCACAGATGCACAGATTTTGGGTTCTAATTTTTTAGCCACGGATTAAAGAGATTGCATAAAGCTATATGCTTTTGTCTTTATGCATCTAATCATTATTCTTTAATCTTTGCTCTGCTAGTCTCTGAGGGTAACGGACTCTCGGACTATAACTACAAAAAATCCAACGCTTCTTTGGGTACAAATGGACTTACATCACCGTGGTTACGTAAAATATCACGAACTATAGTAGAACTAATTGCCGAATATTCCGGTTTGCTCAGTAAAAGAATAGTTTCTACTTCTGGCATCATTGTTTGGTTAATTTGAGCAATTGCCCTTTCATACTCAAAATCAGAAGCCGAACGAATTCCACGAACCATATATTTAGCATTGATCTTCCTGCAGAAATCAACTGTTAGCCCCTCATATAACTGTACATCAACGTTAGCATGAGGTGCGAAAATAGTTTTTACAATCTCTTCCCTTTTCTCTGCAGAAAGGAAATTCTGTTTGGAACTGTTTAACCCTATGCCAACCACAATGCGGTCAAATAGCGGTAATGCACGCTTTAGAATGTTAACGTGAGCAATGGTGATTGGATCAAATGAACCAGGGAATAAGGCTATCTTCATGTCCAAATATAAATTTTTTAATTTTAATTGGATTAGGAATTCCGAAAGTATAACGCACCAATTTAAGTTACGCTATTAACCTTTTCGAAAAAACTGAAAGAAGAGTTGCCATATTTTCTTACTTCGGTAAATCCTGATAACTGGTGCAATTTTAAGAATGGTGGATGCTCAACAATTAAAGTTCCATTGTCACTTAGTAACCCATTTTGCATCACCAATTGTGGGATCATTGGAATGTTGGGTAGGTCATACGGTGGATCTGCAAAAATAATCTGGTACTGATTGGTGTCTTGCGCCAAAAACTTAAAGGTATCTGCTTTCAGCGCATCAATTTGTGGTAAATCAAATTGCTCGATCACAGATTTAAGCCAGTAAATACACCCAGCATGTTTATCAACCGCTGTTACATGTTTAATGCCCCTTGAAGCAAACTCGATACAAATGCTTCCAGTTCCTGTGAAAAGATCAAGCACATTGCAATCTTCAAAGTCGTAAGTATTGTATAAGATATTAAATAGGGCCTCTTTGGCCATATCTGTAGTTGGTCTAACAGGTAGCTTGGCAGGTGCATTAAATTGCTTGCCTTTTAATTTTCCTCCAATTATACGCATTGATCAAGGGCTAATAAACTGCTGTAATAATGTGAAGGCATATCGTCAAGTACCTCTTGGTTCAAATCGTCTCCTGCAGTAGTGAAATAAATAGTGTCGAAATATTTTTGTAAGCAGTTGTATTTTTCATCTCCCTCATGGATAATACCGCTCAAATGAACATTGGGTTTGTTTATTCCTAATTGATTGATAATGAGTAAAAGGTAATAGTTAAACTCATCTATATTTTCTATTTCGTAATGTTGCTGAAATACAATTTTTTGGTCATTAACATAAAGAATATGAAATGAATTAACAGAGAAATCCAAGATTAAGGCAGTTTCATTGATTTTCGTTGCAAGCAAGAGCAGACCAACAGTTTCTTCAAACCTTTTACTATTGGGAAAATCCTTGCTTAATAACTCATCTATGAACTTTGGAAGTGTAAATATGGTTGTAAATCCGAAATGATGTTGGGTCTGTGTATATAAATTGCCAGAATGAGGAGCCATAAAAAACTGTGTATGTGCGTCTAGTTCATTCTCGTTATATAAAACGTTGGGGATATCGATTATATTTTCAGAATGGATAGCAATTTTTATTTCACGATAAGCCAATGATAAATAAGGATCAGTCTTAAGACGATCAGTAAACTTTTTGATGCCATCTTCACATTCCTGCTCGTCAAAAACAGCATTTACTTGCCTGGTTTCCTTATTGATAATGGCATAAGAGTAACTATCTAAGCCTACTTTTACCAATAAATTACATGCTGGCGCCGTTTGGGGGTCAAATGATGTGTCTAGTAATAGAATGCTATTGTTGCTCATGTGTTGGCAAAAATAACTTTTTTCTATAACATTACCATTGCATCTTTGTGAAATGGATAAAGCCAATGTAATTGCCCAAACCTATCCTTTTCAACCTACTGCCGCCCAACTGGTTTTTTGTGACAAAGCAGCTGCGTTTTTAAGAAAAGATGAGACCTATAAATGTTTCGTTTTAAAAGGATATGCTGGTACTGGAAAAACAACTTCCGTAGCTGCACTGGTTAAAGCTTTGCCAAAGTTTAGGTTAAGGGTTGTTCTATTGGCACCAACTGGAAGGGCAGCTAAAGTAATCAGCAGTTATACCAATCAGAAGGCACTAACCATCCATAAAAAGATTTACCGTAAAAAGAGCGCTGTAGCTACCGAAATGGCCTTTCAACTGGCTCCAAATTTGGCAGAACATACGCTTTTTATTGTAGATGAGGCTTCCATGATTGCTGATGAATGGAACCCGCAAAACGGTTCGTCTTTTTTAAAAGATCTAATCACTTTCGTTTATCAACCTGGAGCTAATGGGAAAGATAAAAATTGCTCGCTCTTGTTTGTTGGTGATATCGCACAATTGCCCCCTGTTGGAAGCATTGATAGCCCCGCACTAAACGAAAAGTATTTAACAGATAATTTTGGCTTAACGGTAACATCGGTTGAGTTAACAGAAGTTGTTCGACAAGAAAAGAAATCAGGTATTTTGGCAAACGCGACCATGTTGCGAAAGCTGATTAATGCCGATGAAGAAAAAGAAATAACATTGCCAAAATTTAAGACCAAGGGCTATAAGGATATTTTCAGCATGACGGGGATTAAATTGGTTGAGGGCTTAGAATACGCCTATCAAAAGTTTGGGATAGAAAACTCGCTAGTAGTTTGCAGATCTAATAAATCTGCCAATGTATACAACAATCAGATCAGGTCAAGGTTATTGTATCGTGATGAAGAACTAACCGGGGGCGATCAGATCATGGTAGTTCGGAACAATTATTTTTGGCTTCCAGATAATGTAGATGCTGCATTTATCGCCAATGGCGATATGGCAAAAGTAGTACGTGTGCGTAGAGAGGAAGAAAGATATGGACTTAGATTTGTAGAGGTACACTTAGAGTTCTTGGATTTTCCAGAGATCGGTACTGTTTCTTGCAAGGTAATTTTGGACACTTTACAGGCGGAAACACCAAATCTTTCACAAGAGAAAAATAAACAACTTTTTGAAGGGCTAATGGTTGATTATGAACACCTACCTAGCAAAAGGGAGAAAATGCAGGCTATTAAGGAAGATCCCTATTACAACGCACTTCAGATCAAATTTGCTTATGCAGTGACGTGTCACAAGGCTCAAGGTGGTCAATGGGATGCTGTATTTGTTGATCAAGGTTATTTAACAGATGAAATGGTAGATCTTGATTTCCTACGTTGGTTATATACAGCTTTAACCAGGGCGAAAAAGGAACTCTTTCTAGTTAATTTTTCTCAGAAGCTTTTTGCAACAGTTCAGGAGGATTGACTCTGAGTCGGAAAGTCCGACAGTCCATTCCCTTCAGCAGACTAGCAGCATAAAAGAGCAAAGAAAAAAAGATCAAAGAACAATGATTGTATGCATGGCTAATGTTACATAATTTTCCCAAAGGAATGCCTTTAGCAATGACTTATCGGATTTTGTATCTACGATAGAGGGAACGGAATCTCGGACTTCCTGACTTTCGGACTAGTAATAAACAAAAATGTCTCGACTATTGCCAAGACATTATTTGCATCAAATAAATAAATAAAATTTTTTCTACTTATCCGGTTACTCTTACGTTTTTAGCTTCCGGGCCTTTTTTGCCATCTTCCACATCAAACTCAACTTGTTGTCCTTCTTGCAAAGATCTCATTCCTGATGATTGAATTGCAGAATGATGGCAGAATATATCTTTACCACCTTCTTCTGGGGTTATAAAACCAAAGCCTTTAGAATCATTAAACCATTTTACTGTACCTGTCATAACTTCTTTTTTATTAAATTAAAAAGTGAAGATAACAATTTCAGTACAAAAGCTTAAATTATTTTGAATCAATTACAATAAATGGAGAAATCAAGTTTTTCAATCCTTTTAAGCCAGCCTAAAAAAGCAAAAAGGTGCGGCTCTCACAAGCCACACCTCACAAAAAAACTCCCTTAAGTAGATTCTACTCTATCTTAATACACTTCAGAATTAAAAAGGTTTCTAAAACGTTATTTTTTTAATATTCCTATTGATTAATCGGCCAGATGATCAACCACAATTTTTATTTCATGATCACTAATGGTAATGACCCTTTCCTTATAAAGTCCACCTATTGCTTTCTTAAAGGCACTTTTGCTGATTTGAAAATGACCGTAGATGTCTTCAGGAGAACTCTTATCGCCCAATGCAATTTTACCTCCATTTTCTCTTAGTTCTTTTAAGATCACATCTTTTGTATCCAAAATATGACCGTAACCCAAAGGCTGTAAACTCAGGTCAATTTTGCCCTCAATACGTACTTTTTTAATCCATCCCTTTCTTCTTTCTCCAGGTTTTAGGTTAGCAAAAAGCTCATTATGGTAAAGCAGTCCAATATATCTGTTATTGATGATGGCATTAAATCCCAGATCGGTTTGTTCACTGATCAATAAGCTCACTTCATCGCCTTCATCAAAATCAAAATCTTCTTCTTCAATAAATTTATCTAATCTAGATGAGGCCAAAAGTCTTTCATTACTTTCGTCTAAGTACACATAAACCACATAACCTTCGCCTTTTTGCATTGGTCTTTTTTGTTCTCTTGTGGGTACATAAACATCTTTTCCTATCCCTAAATCTAAATAAGCACCATCTTCATTTACATCTACAGCTATTAGAAATGCAAAGTCATCTGCTGCTGCTAGAGCCTTTTTTGTAGTGGCAATGGTATTTCCTTCTTTGTTGATAAATACAAATACATTAATGTTGTCTCCTAATTCAATGCCTTGTGGTACATCGATATAAGGTAGCAAAATTTCTCTGTTGCCATCTGACAAGCTTAAACCATCACTGTTTTTTGCTACAATTCTTAAATCGTTATATTTTCCTATTGTTATCATGTTGTTTTTATGTTGGCTGTTTTCTTCAACAGCTGCGAGTTATTAATGCCTCAAAGTTACATAATCTTTGAATGGTATCATTTAGGTTAAAAAATATCAATGAGAATTATGTCTGTGGTTCATAAAATTAATTATTTTAGACATCGAAACCATAAAAACTAGCATAATGAATCAATCAATTCCTACATTTTTCCTTGGCGATGAATATTTCATTGATGAGAAGGTGAGCTTTTTAAAGTTTACAAACGAATATAAAGTATACAATGAAACGGGAGCACAGATAGGAGTTATTAAACAACGCATGAGCGGATGGCATAAAGTACTAACCTTGCTCATTAACAAAGCCATGATGCCATTTCAATTAGAGATTACTGATGTGAATGATCAGCTTCAGGCTACCATTAGCAGAGGTTGGACCTTCTGGATGTCGAAAATTATTGTAACCGATCCTAATGGAATTGAAGTAGGAATAATTCATCAAAAGTTTAAATTCTTTAAACCTACTTTTTTAATCAATGAACCTGCAAGTGGCCAGAATATCGCTCAGATTACAGGCGATTGGAAAGCTTGGAACTTTACCATTACCAATCCGGCTGGTGCCGAAATGGGTAAAATAAGTAAAAAATGGGCGGGGGCGATGAAAGAAATATTTACCACTGCAGATAAATATAATGTTTCTATAGACCCAAATTACGCAGAAAGCAATCAGAAAGTGGCTATCGTTGCTACGGCAATAACGATTGATATGGTGTTGAAAGAAAGCAAATAGTTAACCTCAAAGCTAAGCGTTCGGTGGGTGAATTACCGAACGCTTTTCTGTTTAAACATTATCGAGCTGAAACTTGTTATGAGATAAAAATCGTATTCGTATGTCAGCTGATCAACCTAAAGAAGGCAAAAGTCTTATCCCACCAAGTGAAGAGCCTAAAAGTGCCCACGCTAATCCCGTTGTAGAAAAATATGTTGAAAAACGTAAAGACAAGGCAGAAGAGCAGATTGAGGATGAGAAAGGAGAATCCTAGTCTTTGCTTCTGCCAGGCTCGTAATGAAGCCCGGGAGAGAGCCAGTACAATAGAATTATTCTGGAATAACGATAATTGAAAGGTGAGAAGATCAAAGTAGTGCCAAAAAGAATAAGTACAAAAAACCATAAATTTTCATAGGTCAATTGCAGTCCTAAAGTATAAGCAGCCACGCTTACCGAAATCATTTCGGCCACATTCATAGCATAACTTACAAACATAGCTACATAAAAATAACCTGGCTCGCGCTCAAATTTGAGATTGCAGTGTGGGCAAAACTCATTCATCTTCTGTATCTTGAAGGCGTAAGTTGGTCCGGTAAATACTTTTCCGACCCTACAACGTGGGCATTTCGCATTGACAAAACCCTGCCATTGAGAAACATATAGACTTTGTTCATTTTTATTGGTTTCCATCTGTTGTGGTATTTAATTTTCTGAATTTTTCAGGCGTAATGCCTTCATATTTTTTAAAGAACTTGATAAAATAAGATTGATCCGTAAAGTTCAGTTGTGCTGCAATTGCCGAGACTTGTAGGTCTACGTTGATCAACAGACGTTTTGCTTCTAAAATCACTCTATCTCTAATCAATTTTCCAGCTGAAACTCCCATAAAATCATTGCATAAGGCATTTAAATGATTAGGAGTGATGTACAAAAGCGCTGCATATTGTTTAGGTAACTTTAAGGTAGCATAGTTTGTTTCAATCAAATGCTGAAAACTTTTGAGCAATGTTTGGTTATAAATATTTCCTTTTGCCTGTTGTTCAACATTGGTTACCCGTGAGATGACAATAAATAATTGAAGCAGCAAGGTTTTAACGAGGTCATCCTTAATTGGCTTTTCATTTTGACCTTCCTTTAGCATATCCTCGAAAATATTGCTTGCCCTTTCTTGGGTATGATCAGGAAGTTCAATTACCTGAAGATCTGGTTGACCACTAAAAAAGCTGAAATTGTTCAGGTAATCAGGTTTTAATAAAAGTGAACTTAAATAATCGCCAGAGAAATTAATGATATATCCTTCTGGTTCGGTATCGAAATTCCAGCTGTGTACCTGGCCGGGTACCATAAAATAGATCAGCCCTGGTTTTACATCAAACTTCTTGAAATCTATTTGTTGGTGCCCGCTACCTTCGGTAAAAAATACCAAATGGTAAAACGTATGGCGGTGTGCAGAATGTAGGTGTTGATGTTGTTGCGAGTAATATCCAAATCTGCTCACTAAAATGCCATCATTTTTATAGGCCTTAAAGTTTTCAATCGCATAAATTGGGATCTCATTTTTCATATCCAAAGGTAAATATTACCTATTGAATTTAAATGGAATTAAGTTGAGTAAAAATGGTGTTTTTTACTTTTTCGTAATTAATTTTATTGGGCATGAAATTTATAAGTGGTATTGTTTTTTGTGGATATTCGCTACGATGGGTCAATAACAGGTTCATAATATAGTCATTTGAAGGGTAGGGGATAATGGCAGATTTTAAGGTTTCGATATCATTAATATCGCAGTGTTGTGAAATATAGCCCATGCCATAGAACTTTCCCTTTTCAACCCATAAACAACTCTTCTCATCTTCTGATCTTCCATTATCGATAATAGCAAATGAAGGTAGGAGCTGTTGTAGCTCGTTGATTGCCTTTAGTGCACGGAAATTATAATCAGTAGCACTTTCTTCACCTATACAGGCACCTTGACAGCCGCCAGTTGCATGTGCAGAACATGCATTTTTAGGGGTCTGAATAAAACATAGTTTTTCGCACAATAAATGTGCTGTGGCAATTGTTCTCAGTAACTGATGGCCCTCTAACAGGTTGTTAAAGCTATAAAGTGCCTCGCCATTTTTACGATATTTGTCGATACCGAGGCGGATATATCCATTTTGATCTTCGAAATGATAGAGCGAATACTTTTGTTCGAACCTCTTCATGGCCCTATTGTTTTCTGGCCAAAGTTTCTTGATTTCCGCAGCTTCTAATATGAAGGCCATTAATTCGGTTCCGCAGGTTTGGAAATCAATGCTATGAATGCTTTTTAAGAAGTTTTGTCTTTGTAGGCTAATGCTGTTTCCGCTAAAATGTGTACAAACTCTCTTTTTAAGCTGTTTTGCCTTTCCTACATAAATGACTTTGCCTTTTTCGTTTTTGAAATAATAAACACCGGGAGTATTTGGAATTTTTTCTATTGCTTCAAGTTGTAGATGGGGAGGTAGAACCTGTTCTTTTGAGGTTTTCTTTAATGTGCCAGAGATGAGATTTTCAGTATCTCTTTCAATTAGCATACCCAGTATAATTGCAGTTGCATCGGCATCTCCTCCGGCGCGGTGCCTATTATTTAGGTTAACGTTCAAAGCCGTGCACAACTTGCCTAGGCTATAAGATGGGAAACCTGGGAATAGTTTTCTGCTCAGCCTTACGGTACATAACTTTTTATTATTTAAGGTATAACCACAGGCTTCTAAGTGATGTCTGACAAAAGAATAGTCAAAGTTTACATTGTGTGCAACGAAGACCTTATCATAAAGTAAGTTATAAATTTCATCTGCAACGTCTCTAAAATCAGGGGCATCGGCAACCATTTCATTACTGATACCGGTTAGTGCCTGGATGTGGATTGGAATTTGCTGATGAGGGTTAATCAATGTTTCGTAGCGGTCAATTACCGTTAATCCATCATGGATCAATATGGCGATTTCCGTAATCCCATGGGCGGCGGCATAACCTCCCGTTGTTTCTATATCTACAACTGCATACAACATAGTTAATCAATAATTAACCAAATATATGCTAAAAATTTTAGTAATACGATGGTGTTTGATTTTTATTTGAAGGATTCCGTGCCAAAGGCATCCCTATGGGAAAAGTCGGAAAGTCCGAAAGTCCGTTCCCATGGGCAATGGATAGAGGCCTCGTTACCACAAAGAGACACAAAGGATACCAAGGTTGGTTTAGCCACAGATGCACAGATTTTGAGTGCAAAGGCTCTTTTAGGCTTTTTATAAAAATATGAGGGGAACGTACTCTCGGACTTCCGGACTTTCGGACTCTTTTCACCACAGGTTAATGAAAAAATTATTTACTGATTTACAGTATTTTGTAAGATGGATGAGAAAAAAAATAATAGAGATGTAATAAATCTCAAATTGAACCGTCTATATAGGTGAGAGCGTTAATTTAGATGGCGGGGAGAGGTCGGTATGATCTATCCCCGTCTCTTTTTTTGGGGTATTGGTTCATTGGTTCACTAGCTCATTTGTTCATTGGTCTTATCACCTTTTTTAGTTTAGCGCTATCTCTAAGGTATTATTGCTTTAATATAATTCGATTGTATTTGTTCTGGATTTCTATTATGACTATGTTTGAATTACGTTTAAAATTATTAGCCGATCGGCAAATCTTACAAAGAAAAAACATTCATTTCCATAGCCTTATAGCGACCTTATAGCGACCTTATAGCGATATGTCTATAGTCTTTCTGTAGCATAGCTCCAGTGTAGCTGTAGTAGAGCTATAGGGGCAAAGATTAAGGAGCAAAGATTAAGGAGCAAAGATCAAGGAGGAAAGATTAAGGAGCAAAGATCAATGAGCAAAGATTAAGGAGCAAAGATTAAGGAGCAAAGATCAATGAGCAAAGATTAAGGAGCAAAGATCAAGGAGCAAAGATCAAAGAATAAAGATCAAGGAGCAAAGAATAAAGATTAAGGAGCAAAGAATAAAGATTAAGGACTGTGTGCAAATTCTTTTGGTCTTTCGGCTTTAAACAATAGTGTTATCGAGGGGAACGGACTTTCGGACTTCTCGGACTTTCGGACTCCCTTTAAAATAAAAATAACAAAGGATAATCAAGCAGATTAAACCCAGCAAAAACCCTCCCAAGGTATCTGTAAACCAATGTGCACCGAGGTAAATTCTGGAAAAGGCAATGGTTAGGATATAGAATGCAGAAATATAGGTGACTATATTTTTAGTGAGCTTTGGAATATTTTTAAGGCTTTGCATCAACACAATCATAAAACCAAAGAATAGTACATAAGACATTACGTGGCCACTTGGGAAGCTCTGAAAGCGATTAATTTCTACCAAACGGACGTAGAACTGTGTTGGTCGAGGTCTATTAACCATATTCTTAAAGGCCAGAATGACTAATCCCGATAGGAGAATGGAAATAATGAAGTAGGATTCGCGCCTTAATTTGGCGATGAAGAAAATAATTGCAACTATCAGTACCATCAATAGTGAGTAGGGCAGTTCTCCGAAGAAACTAATGGCTAACATGACCTTATCCCAAAAATCGGAATGATATTTTTGAACAAATAGAGAAATTTGATGATCGGTAACAGGTACGGGATTGTAGGTTACAAAAACGCTCAGTAATAAAAAGCAAATGCTGAATATAATTGCTAGAATGAAAAGGGTCTGATTTTTTAAGGGCATTTAAGTTGTTTATGTAGCTAACCAAAGCTAACAAAATATTGTTTGTAAAAAATGGTATTGGTTATTAGATGTGAGATGTGAGAGTCTGGGAGTTTAACCAATATGCCGCTCCGCTAAGGAAATTAGGTTTTGCCACAGATGCACAGATTTATTTGTTCATTAGCTCAATGGTTCATTTGTTTGCTTGTCGCTAAGCATCACGCCCAATGAACAATTGAACCAATGAACCAATCGATCTAATGAACTATTAAGCTGGATTTGTTCATTTTGTTGTCGATTTGTCTCAATTTCCGTTAGTGATCGGTGTACTTGTATGGTTAATATATTGTTTAACAGTGTCTTGTGTTTTGTATCATTGGTGTTTTAGCCTGTTTCCCTGAAAACGGATTCCATATTTATTAATAATAACTCGATATTTGAGTTAGGTCAAGACATAAAACTTGAACATAACCAAATAGATCTTCTTTCAATAAACCTATTTTAATGGAAAATTCCCGTCGAACATTTATCAGGCAAGCCGCATTGGCAAGTGCTGGAGTATTGCTTACAAAAAATAGTTGGAGTGCCAAGAGTTATAAACGCATTATCGGTGCAAACGACCGTGTACGCGTTGGCGTTGTTGGTTTTTCCGATCGTCATCGAAGTTCGCACATGCCCTGTTTCATGAACCACTACAAAGAACTTAACTTTGAGGTTGTAGGTGTTTCGGATATTTGGAAGAAAAGGAGAGAAGAGGGGGCTGCAGCGTGGAAACAGAAAATGAACAATTACGTGGCTGCATACAGGAACAACGAAGAAATGTACAATAGTAAAAATGTAGATGCTGTTTTTATCGGGACGGCCGATTTTCAGCATGCCCAGCACACCATTGAAGCTGTTAGAGCAGGTTGTGATGCTTATGTAGAAAAACCTTTTGCAGAAAGTATGGAAGACAATCGAGCGGCTCTGAAAGCGGTTAAGGAGACTGGAAAAATAGTGCAGATCGGTTCACAACGTCGAAGTGGTTCCAATTATCATGCTGCTAACGAGTTTATCCAATCTGGAAAATTTGGTCCGATAACGATGGTTGAACTGACATGGAATGTAAACCAACCAGGCAGATGGCGCAGACCCGAATTATTGCCGTTTTTAAAAGAGCAGGATACAGACTGGAAAAGGTTTTTGATTAACCGACCATACGAAAAATTCGACCCTCGTATTTATCTTGAATATCGTTTGTTCTGGCCATATTCTTCCGGGCTTCCTGGGCAATGGATGAGTCACCAGATTGATACTGTACATTGGTTTACTGGTTTGGATCATCCAAGAAGTGTGGTGGCAAATGGTGGGATTTACCAGTGGAAAGATGGTCGCCGCAACTGGGATACGATATCGGCTGTATTTGATTATGGTCCGCAAAAGGATTCTTCACAAGGGTTTCAGGTATTGTTCAGTTCACGTATGCACAACGGAGATGAAAACCCTGCAGAAATTTACTATTCAAACGGTGGGGAGCTGAATTTAATCACCAATAAAATATCACCTAAAGGCGGATTAACAGAGAAAATGGCATCGGCAATGAAAATGAAGTCGAATTTGCTTCCCGAGATTTCACTTGCTAATACCGAACGAGTGGTGGCATCAGCAAATACTGGTGGAGACAAGCTAACCTCTAATCACATTCGTAATTGGATGGAATGCATTCGTAGCCGCAAACAACCTAATGCTCCTGTTGAGGCTGGTTATAGCCACAGTATTGCAAATATTATGACTACTGCTGCTGCCCATACTGGTTCAAAAGCAACGTTCGACGAAAAAAGCCAAGAAGTAATGGCTAATGGAAAAGTTTTTCGCTAAGCTAACCTAATAAGAATTTAAGCATATCAAATCAATTTGAAGAATATAATGAATTTAACAAGAAAGTATTACACCTTAATGCTGCTATTATCTGCTGCAATTTTGACATCGACTAGCTGTGTTGCCCAAAAGGCAAATACCCTAACTTCTGGTGAAAAGAAGGAAGGATGGAAACTATTATTCGATGGAAAAACGAGTACAGGATGGAGAAGTGCAAACTCGCCAACATTCCCAACGCAGGCCAATGGGTGGAAGATCGGTGATGGGATATTGACTATCCAAAGTACCAACGGTGCAGAATCGCAAAACGCAGGCGATATTGTAACTGTTGATGAGTTTGGCGCATTCGAATTAAGTTTCGATTTTAAATTAACACGAGGGGCAAATAGTGGGGTCAAGTATTTTGTGACACTTAAAGAAAAAAGTGGTGCATCTTCAATCGGACCTGAATATCAGATCCTAGATGATGCAGTGCATCCGGATGCCAAACTTGGGCGTGATGGCAATAGAACATTGGCCTCTCTTTACGACATTAAAACATCAAACAAAGCAGGTGCTACAAAACCAGTTGGCGAGTGGAATACTGGCAAAGTGATCGTTTATCCAAATAACCATGTTGAACATTGGCTAAATGGCGTGAAAGTGTTGGAGTACGAACGTAAGTCGCCAGAATTTAGGGAGATGGTAAAGCTTAGCAAACACAAGGTTTGGAAAGATTTTGGTGAAGCTGATCAGGGACATATTCTTCTTCAAGACCATGGTAATGAGGTAAGCTATAGGAATATTAAGATTAGAACTTTAAGATAAAATGATTTTTGGGTAAGATGGAATTAGTGTTGGTTCATGGTTGATGGTTCATGGTTAATGGTTTGGATTCATAGGGTAATTGTTCATAGTTGCTGGTTCATGGTTGTTGGTTCATTGGTCAATGGTTGATAGTCAATGGATGATGGTCAATGGTTTGGATGGTTACCTGTGCGTTCTGAGCTTGGCGAAATTTTTAGCTAAGACATCTTATATGCTCAAATCTATAATATGAAACGAATTGATTTATTTAAATTATGTTTTACGAGGTTATGCCTTCTGTTGATTTTGACCCTACTCTATACGAACATCTGGGCACAATTAAGTGATGGAATAAGGGTTGCCGATCCTACTATTTTTTATGATGATGAGACTTATTATTTATATGGAACTGCTGATAGTGAGCAACAGAAGGGGTTTAAAGTATATACTTCGTCAGATAAAAAGAACTGGAAAGATGCCGGTATTGCATTAAAAACTGGGGATGTTTTCGGTACGGCTGGTTTCTGGGCACCTCAGGTATTTAGGTATCGGAACAGATTTTATATGGCTTATGTGGCGAACGAGCGTATCGCCATTGCGGAAAGTGAAAGCCCATTGGGGCCTTTTATTCAAAAAGTAAAGATGGAGATTAAGGCACCTGTTAAGATGATTGATCCATTTGTGTTTTTTGATTCGGGCAAAATCTATTTGTACCATGTAAGGTTAAATGATGGGAACCGGATCTATGTTTCTGAATTGGAGGCCGACCTTTCTGCGATAAAAGAACAAACAACAATAATATGTATCCAGGCTACGGAACCTTGGGAAAATACCAATGGTGCAAACTGGAAGGTAACCGAAGGGCCAACGGTGCTAAAAATAGACCATACCTACTATCTTTTCTATTCGGCAAATGATTTTCGCAATCCAGATTACGCCGTTGGTTATGCAAGCTCCGATAATCCCCTTGGCCCATGGAAAAAATACAAGGAAAATCCAGTATTAAGCAAGGTTCAAACTGGCGAAAATGGAACTGGACACGGTGATTTTTTCACTGACAAAAAAGGAAAGCTCAATTATGTTTTTCATACGCACGAGTCAAATCAGAAAGCAAATGGGAAGAGAAGAACGGCAATGATCGAAATGGGGTTTAAGCCTATAAAGGGAAAGGAGCCAATATTCTGGATTAATACAGGTTCTTTTTATTTCTTAAAATACCAGTAAACTCAAGGAGAACATTCTTGAGTGAAAGGCATTTGCAGAAAAAAGGCAAAGTGCTAATGCAAACCGGATCATCAATTGATTAATATCGACTAAATCAAATGTTTTGCCTGCTCTAATAGAGACTTAATGTTTTCACTATTAATGAAATACATTCCTATTCCTTCCATGGCAATTCCCTTTCTTAATTTATAAGTGAATATTGGTTTCTCATTTTGGATTAGATGTTCTAGATACACTAAACTGATGTTTTCTTGTTTCAATTTAGGGGCGAGTTCTGTAATGTGGCTAGATACAATAAATATGGAATTTCTGATTTCTGCAAAACCATTCAGTACCAGCAGCGATGCTTCGTAAGCATCCTTTGAGTTTGTACCCTTGAATAATTCGTCCAGTAATACAAATAAATTCTTCTTTTCATTCAATAAACCAGCTATCATTTTTATCCTCATCACCTCACTGTAATAATGGCTCAGACCATTAGTTACGTTGTCAGGCATATTAATTGTCGTTAACAACCCGTTAAAAACAGTTGTCTTCAGTTCTTTTGCAGGCAAAGGAAAACCTAGATGTGCGAGGTATACTGCAAGTCCGATCGACTTTAAAAAAGACGACTTGCCAGACATATTCGAGCCACTTAAGAAAAATAGATTGTTCTCCTGGTCAATACTGACATCGGTTGGCACTGGACTGGCTATTGCGGGATGATACAACCCATTAATTTCCAATTTAATTCTATCAGGTTCCTCAAAATAGGATGGAAGACAATATCCGTTTGTGATCGAAGCGGCGGAAAGGGTCTCATATACATCCAATTCATATAAAATCTGCAAAATATCATGGATTTCAGCCAAGTATTTTTTTCTGACTATCACATCAAGTCTTGCGACCTGATCAAAATTCAATTTTTTGGATTCTGACAGGCTAATTGCGAATTGAAGATCTTTGACCGCTGTAAGGTCTTTTATCTTAACTCCCAAATTATATAAATGCTTCACTCCAGAATTAATAAGGGCTTCTGAAATCTCTTGTGCGTGGCTTAATATTGGCAACAACCGTTTTAAACCCACACCTATATTGTAGTATGCTTGGCTGGGCGTTATGATGTCTTTTAAACGTGTTTTGAACGAGTCGATGATATTATCTTTGAGAAGCACGCCGCCGTAGTCCAAGTAATGCAGAATCAAATCACAGCTTTCAAATGTTATTTTTAGTTTTAAATCAGATTTCGTGAAAAATTCAATCGAATCCCTACGACTGCGTAACAATTCGAGTTTATTAGATGGTTGCAACATCATCTCGGCTAGCAAATTTCTTCCCCCAACGGTTCGGGTATTACTGTATTTTTCAAAAACCGAATAGGTATCTGAGGAATAACCGAATATTCCGAGGTCATTGAAAGACTGTTGATCCATTTCAAAATCCATAACACATAAATTACTTAAGATGATTTAAATTTACTCACTTTAGCCATTTAAAATTCTTTTGTCAATATCGCCTCTGAACTTTGAGCCTATCGGTACAAGAATGCCTCCTTTCATCTTGATCCGATTCCTTTCTACACTTATGATGTAGCCTAAGGATATGATGAACGATCTGTGAACCTGCAAGACGTCAACATTTTCCGATATCATAGCCCTGAATTCAGTAAGTCCCATAAATATTTCGAATGTGCTCATAACCGTATATATCTTAATGGAATGTAATTGTGCTTCAATTGCGACTATTTCATTTACAACTACCTTAATGCGTTCAGAGCTAAATTTGTTTTTTACAAATATTACGTCTAGCCCTGTCGTAGATGGTTTCCCTTCGAACAATTTGTTGACGGTCGCTTCGAACTTGGAGTATGAATAGGGCTTTAAAAGAAAGCCGTTTGCATCCACTTCAAACGCATCATATCCATACCTCGAATGCCCAGTACAAAATATCAATTTCTTTGTCTTATGGCGAATTCGTTTTGCCATCTCAATTCCATCCATGTCACCCATTTCAACATCCAAAAATATGACATCTACTGCATCGTTACTAGAGATATAGCTAAGGGCATCCAAAGGTTTAACAAAAGATTTGACTAAACTTAAGTCTTTATGCTGGATTATGAACTCTGAAATTTTCTCTATCGCGTATGATTCATCATCTATTGCATAACACCTATACATCATTTATTTTCTTGGTCCTAACTTACCAATTTGGGCTTATGATAGCAAATATAAAAACTAGTTTTCATGTTGTGATTTTTCGTGTTCGTGTCGAAAACCAGAGTGTTGATGTCGGTCACTTTAATGAACCCGAGTAATTAAATATGTTTGGTGTAATTAAAGAAATTATTTAACTTAAAGCCTTTTAAATGAAAAAACTATTATTATTCTTATGTCTGCTGACCATGTCCTTAGCCGTATTATCAAGTGAACCTGAAAAATCTGTCCCGCAAAACAATTCAAGCAAACGAGGCTATGAATGGCGTTACGGATCTTTCCAAGCTTGTGGCATGACATGGAATTATTCCGTTCGTGTCTATTATGATCCTTATGTGGCATACAATGCCTATCTTTCTCAAATACAAAAAGCTGCTATTCTAGAAAGCAAGGCTAAAAACACGTGTGGCACTGGCGTAACGGTTGTTTACGGGTCTAATGACATCGATGACTATGGAAGTCCAGAGGGACTTGACTATCCGGGTCTGCCAATAGAGGTTCCTGGGAATGAGGATCCAAGATAAAATTTAAAAAAAGGATAGTCAAATTGGCTATCCTTAAAACTCAAAAAAATGTCTCATATAAAATTCACGTTAGTATTCCTCCTTCTCTTTACCAAGATTGTTTCAGCACAGCGCATAGATCTAAAGGTTGCGAGTATAAAGTATAAAGTTATCTATTCTGCCAACAACACGGTACTGGTAAATGACATATGCCAACTCGATATTACAAACCAACAAAGCTACTTCTACAGCTTGGGAGTAAAGGAGGCAGTTAGAAAATTTGCGATAAAGGCAGAGCAAGCGGCAGCGTCCAACACTCGCGTAGCGATGTCCGAAGAGGACTTGCTACATAACATGTTCAAATTCAACACAATTAAGGAATACAATAATAATCGTTCTATCGTTCTGGAATTTGTCGGTGATGAAACCTTAGGGTATGTAAAAGATACCTTAAGCAATATGAAGTGGGAAATTACCCAAGAGGTAAGGATGATTGATAAGTTAAAATGCAGGCTGGCGAAATACAAGTCTGGGAAAGTTACCGTTTCTGCATGGTTTTGCCCCGATATCCCCTTCAGGGACGGTCCACTATTTTATTACGGTCTCCCTGGGTTAATTGTTAAACTGGAGAATTCCCAAGGGTGGTCTGTTGACCTTCTATCCGTTTCATATAGCGGCATAATAAAAGAGCAGATAGCGATCGAGCCGTATAGGCTTGTCACGAATGCTCAGTTTAAAAGGGCTAAAAAAATCCAAGACGCTATGTTGGAGAATGGTAAAATATCTGGAGGAAGCTTCGAAAAGGCCAATCAATAAAGTGCCTAAATATCTACTATTAATCTCTGTAATCTTATTTCTGGTCATCAAAGCATCAGGGCAAGAAATAGTGAAGGGAAGAATTATAGATGAAAATAAAAAACCTATCCCGAATGTGAACCTACTATTGTTCTACGCCACTTCCGATGAACTAATTCATTATGCGGGAACAGACAATGACGGAAATTTTCAGCTCAACTTCAAATCATTAGCCGATAGCGTTAGACTTGAAATACGGTCTATCGGATTTGAGCAAAAAAAGATAACGCTTCCGAAAACATATTCAGGGTTCCTAGAAATCATCCTAAAGGAATCTAGAAACGAACTGCAAGAGGTTGTCATAAAGGACGACAGGCCGATTGTTAAGAAAAATGATACGCTAAACTATGCGGTCAATTCGTTCTCCGATAATGCTGACAGGGTGATCATCGATGTAATAAAAAGGCTCCCTGGGTTCAAAGTGAGCGAAACTGGGCAGATCTCGTATCAAAATAAGCCGATCAACAAGTTTTATATCGACGGAAAGGACTTGTTGGAAAGCAGGTATAATATCGCCTCCAACAATTTGCCCGTTGACGCCGTCGAAACGGTGCAAGTCTTACAAAATCATCAGCCGATCAAGCTATTGGAGGGCTTGGAAAACTCCGACAGAGCCGCTATTAATATCAAGCTGAACCAGAACGCCAAGAGCAAGCTTCTGGGAAACATTAATGCCAGCCTCGGCCTTGCTCCGCTTCTCAGAGAAAACGGAGTGTCAATCTTAAAGTTCAGCAAGGACTTACAGTTTATCAACAGCTTAAAGAACAACAACACAGGCCTGTCGCTTGACGAGGAACTATCCTTGCAAAACAAAAGTGAGGGCGTACAAGAAGGCATAACACTAGACCTGCTTTCTGTCATAAAGCCCAGCAGACCTATGATTGATAGATTTCGATACCGTTTCAACAACAACAGTTTGGTTAACGGCAATTATATCAAAAGCCTTGGCAAGTCATTTGATATAAAATTTGATGTTGGACTTACCAGAGACAATCTATCGGAAATTAGCTCTTCATCCACCAGCATATTCTTGCCAACAGATACGATAAGGATATTTGAGAACCAAACTGGAAAGATCTCGAGTTCGACAATTTCTAGCGGGATGACACTTCAGGCTAACACGAAAAAGGCCTATGTGAACAATTCGTTTCGATTTAGCCGTAACCTAAGTAAAGAGCATAATTTTATATCATCATTAAATGTTAATCAAAAACTGAATGCTCCCTTAACCAATTTTAGTAACGATTTCGGCGGCCTGATCAAATATAAAAAAAGTGTTCTGGGCATTACATCGTTTACGAGCATTACAAATCAGCCGCAGGTTCTCACCGTCACTCCCGGTCAGTTTTCAGAAGTGATGAACGCCTCTGCGGAATATGACGCAACAGTTCAAACATTGAGCGTAAGGAGCTTTTTCAGCAACAACACAATTTCCGCAACTAGAAAGATAGGTTCATTCGTCATAGGAAATAAGGCCAGTATTTTGATAAAACACCAAGAATTCAGCAATGACCTCAGCAAAATTATCAGCACAGTACAAACGCCAGTTATTGGAAATTTCTCCAATAATATCAGCAGAAACAGTATAAGATTGTCTGATGAAGCAAAACTGACTTATGTGAAAGGCAGGTTAACCGCTACGATTGGAATGAACCTTGCGTCAATAAGTGTTAGCAACAACGATCGAGACCGCGTCTATAAGGACTATAGGTTATCCCTAAATCCCTCGGTCTACATAAGGTACAACTTCAACAGCTCGATTGAGACTAGTGTCTCTACATACGTTACCAACAATATCAAATACGAAGGAAATGCATCGTTCGTTTTAAAAAATTACAGGAGTCTTACCAGTACTGACATCCCCCTACGGAAAACGAATGCTAGTGGGGTGATCTATAACCTAGAATACAAGGATATTGTTAACGGGATATTCTCCAACTTCAACGCAAGTTATTCGAAAAATAGCCAGAATATTTTGCTAGACACTCGGTTTGACGGCTACTACAGCACCTTGACTGCAATCGAGCTTCCAAACGTCACCGAAAGCATTGAACTGTCATTGAATATTAACAAGTACTTTGCAAATCTAAAGTCTGGCGTGGACCTTTCTATACTGTATAACGACAACCACTTTTTGCAATTGCAAGATGGAAACCTGAGTACTCTTTACAACAGAAGCATGATGGCAGAATCCAAGTTGTATTCGAAGATCAATAAGAGTTTATCTATAGAACACACCTTTAGTTTCTCAATTAATAAAAACTCTCTCAAGAAGGATGTACTGATGACCAAACTAGAAATGCTGAAATTTATAAACCAAAAAACACTGGTCAAGCTATTTCTTCCAAAGGATATCCTAGCCAAGCTAAGCGTGGAACATTATTTCAACAACTCTAAAGCATGGCAAAAGAGCAATATGCTTTTTGCTGATCTCACAGTGCAGAAAACCTTAACGAAGAAAAAGATAGACTTTGCATTGATACTTTCGAACGCCCTTAATACAAAATCTTTTGTGACCTATTATTACAACACAAACATCTTAGTTAACTCCTCGTACAACTTGCGTCCGCGATCAGTAATGTTTAGAACCAGTTTCCAATTTTAAGGAAACCATTATGTCGCCATTTTCTCCTGTTATGGATTTTGCCTAATTATTCAGTGAATACGATATGTCGTAGGCCATGAATTTTACATTTATAACGCTCCTGTTTGTCTATTTGCAAAAATACGTTGCATTTTGTTAGGCTAATTTACTGTAATGCTGTTAAATATTGAGACATTTCGACAAAAACTTGAACGGTATTTATAGATTTCAATGATTTACTTTGATGGTCGGAAATCAATTGACGCTAACCAAATCAAACTATTAATTTATCTCCCGTATGATCAATCATACCACATTTTTGTCTCCAACATTCGCTAAAAAATCACCTAAAGCATAACCTCGTTCCGCTTTCTAAAATGCACCATAGGTTTAACTATACGATAATCAGAATTGGAAACTTAGCATTTCCCCAGCAACCATTTAATCACCAAAATAAAAATTTATGAACAGAAAAATCTTGTTATTGTTATTGTTATTTCCAATTTACTCATTTGCACAGCAAAAAGATTGGCTAGGCACTTTTCCAAAGGGCTATACCCCACAGGAGGTGGGAAATAAAATTGCTACACGTTTTATAACTGCAAAACATGCACTTCATGCGGGCAAATATATTGGATATCCGGAAACGTTCTACTGGACAGGGGCTTTAAAGTTTGCGGCTTTAACGAAGAATACCGATTTGCTCTCAAAATTTCAAAACAGGTTTGAGTCTTTGTATACCACTGAAAAAGCATTACTACCTATTATGAACCACGTAGACCTCAATATGTTTGGGAGCTTACCCTTGGAGCTTTTTCACCTTACTCAAGAAAAGCGTTATCTCACATTGGGACTTCCTTATGCTGACACACAGTGGGAGGTTCCAGAAAATGCCCAACCTAAAGAGAAAGAATGGGCAGCTAATGGCTATTCATGGCAAACACGTTTATGGATAGATGATATGTATATGATCACCATTGTTCAGGTGCAGGCTTACAAGGTAACCAATGAAATGAAATACATTGATCGTGCGGCAAAAGAGATGGTACTTTACCTTAAGGAATTGCAACGTCCAAATGGGCTTTTCTATCATGCTCCCGATGTTCCGTTTTATTGGGGAAGAGGCAATGGTTGGATGGCTGCAGGGATGGCCGAACTGCTTCGCTATCTGCCTGTTGACCATAAAGATCGACCAAGCATACTTCGTGGCTACAGAACCATGATGAAAAGCCTTAAGCAATACCAAACTCCAAATGGAATGTGGAACCAACTGATTGATGATGAAAACTGCTGGCCAGAGACCTCTGGATCTGCGATGTTTACTTATGCCATGATTACCGGTGTAAAAAAGGGTTGGCTGAATGAGAAGGAGTATGGCCCTGTAGCGCACAATGCATGGATGGCCCTGGTTCCATATGTAAACGATCAAGGAGCAGTAGCGCAGGTTTGTGTGGGAACAAACAAAAAGAACGATAGGCAATATTATTACGACCGACCACGCAGCACTGGTGACTATCATGGACAGGCACCCTATCTCTGGTGTATTACGGCATTGCTTGAAAACTAAATACCGAAAATTTAAGCAGATGGCGGCATCTAGAGGGTGCTTCATCTGACTTATCTATCTCCTAAATTATCTTAAACTAAATAAAATGAGAAAAAGCAAAATTGCACTTTTGGCTTCATCGGCCATGCTATGTACAATCCTATCTTGCCAAAGCAATAAGGCAGTGGATGACAAGAGCCCATCAGGTTCACTTTTAGACAGTACGCTCTTTAACGATACCATTAATGGTAAAAAAGTTGGATTATACCATATCGAAAACAAAAATCACATGAGTGCTGATTTCACCAATTTTGGTGGGCGGATCATAAATCTGCTCGTACCAGATAAAGATGGTAAAATGATTGATGTTGTAGCAGGTTTTAGTTCACTTAAAGGGTTCCAGGATTCAAACGGGCCATTTGGCGCAACAATTGGCAGGTATGGTAATCGAATTGCCAAAGGCACTTTCAGTATAGATGGTACTACTTACCATTCGCCAACTAATAATGGGCCAAATATGCTTCATGGCGGGCCAATGGGTTTTCAGAACGTCATATTTGACGTAGAAAAATTGAACGAATCGACTTTACAGTTTACTTATCTTTCTGTAGATGGAGAGATGGGCTTCCCTGGAAATTTAAAGGTTAAAGTTATATATCAGCTAACAGATGATAATGCTTTAAAAATAACTTATGATGCAGCTACAGATAAAAAGACCGTGGTAAACCTTACCAACCATGCTTTCTTTAATTTAAATGGAGAGGCTAGCGGAACAATTTTAAACCATCAATTACAGTTTTTCGCCAAAACATTTACACCAGTTGATTCTACTTTGATCCCAACAGGGGAATTAAGGGCAGTGAAAAATACACCGTTTGACTTTAGTGAGTTAACACAAATCGGCAAAAGAATTAATGAAGCGGATGAGCAGCTTAAGAATGGTAAAGGATACGATCACAATTTTGTGCTGAATGGTACGGAAAAAGGAAAACATGCGGCTAAAGTTATTGGTGATAAATCTGGCGTGATGATGGATATCTATACCGATGAGCCTGGCATTCAATTTTATAGTGGTAACTTTATGAAAGGACAAAATACTTTTAAAAGTGGTGTAAAAGATGATTATAGAACGGCCTTCTGTTTGGAGACACAACATTTTCCTAATTCGCCCAATCAGGCTAATTTCCCGTCAACTTTATTAAGTCCAAGTGAGACTTACCATACGGTTTCTGAGTATAAGTTTTCGGTGGTAAAAAAATAAGAATAAGATTTACTTTTAAGGGATAAGAAATAAAAAGGGAAGCGATGTCGCTTCCCTTTTTGTATTTATGAATTCACTTGCGCCGAGTTAAAAAAGCGTTAAGGATTGTATATCTATTAATAACCAGGATTTTGTCCTAGCTTGTTGCCATTGTTTCTTTCCAGTTCTGAGGCTGGTATTGGCCACAAGTTATAGGTTGTTGAGATATCTGTATAGTATGGGTTAAATCTTTTTACGCGATCATAAACCAAACCTAATCTCATCAGGGTTATCCTTCTCTTTTCTTCTGAGCCCAGTTCACGTAAGCGCTCATCTAGAATGTAATCTATATTAACGTCTGCTGGCAATACATTTGAGGCGTTAGATCTGCTGCGAACCGCATTAATATCATCAGCAGCATTTGTTAACTGGTTAAGTCCTAAATAGGCTTCTGCTCTTAATAAATAGGTTTCTGCTAATCTAAATAGGTATTGATCTGCATAGGTGCCACCAGCACTACTTTTTAACAGGAGTGAGGCTTTGTTATCAAACATTCCATCTGGATGATCTCCTGGTGTGGTTACTTTCGATTGAAATGCATAAAAATCTCTTCTGGGCACGGTAATTCCTGCAGGGGGATTAATTGTAGATATAGTTTGGCCAAAACGTGGGTGTGCTGGATTGGTTACTTTCCATTCTCTTACGAAATTGAATGGTGCGTTTCTAAGATCATTATTAAAATCGCTTGCCCAAATAACGTCGGAGAAGTGTTTTGTAGGGATTGCCCAGCCTATACCACGTCCGCCAGAATAATCGCTAATTGGATATAGAAAGGGTTGTAAAGTACTGCCAGAAAGTCGAAATGTATTAAATTGTGGGGCAAAATGTCTTTCCATTTGGTAAGAACCCCCAATGCCAGTAGAAACTGTACCTCCACCCGGAACATCTGTTTCGAATTGTATCACCCACAATGATTCTCTATTGCCACTTTTTCTATTTTGATTTCCCTTTTGGAAAAGATCCCAGTACACATTTTTTGTGGCATCAGATGATTTGGCCCCAAATCTGGTTTTCATCAAACCCACGTTAGGATTGCTGATCACTACTGTTGCGGCATCAATGGCGTTCTGAAACTGTCCAACTGCTAGATATACTTCAGCTAACAGATGGCTGGCTACCAAATTGCTAACCTGGCCATCTTGAACTACGGTAATTGCAGGCAGGTTTGCGGCGGCGAATTTTAAATCGGTGATTACCTGTTCCAATACTGCTGTTTTTGTTGCTCTAGTGTAGTCTGTTTTTGGAGATTCTACTTCCGCTAAATTCAAGGGTACACCACCATATAAATAGGCAAGTGTTCGGTAGGCAAGGCCCCTGAAAAATTTAGCTCTGGCCTCCATTAATATTTTATCGGGAGCAGGCATTGATGAAGCTGGAATTCTATCGAGAATGGTATTAGATTCTGCTACAATTTTATATAGTGAGGTCCAATGGATCAAAGGTATTTCGGTGCTTAATGGCGAATACGCGGCGATCATGTTGGTATGTCGGGTTGTTGATGGCTGCCCATCAAACACGATATCGCAACCGAAAACGTAGTCGAAAGGTCTTTGTTCACCACTTGTAAAAAATTCGCTTCTTACCCGGCTATATAAGTTATTGATGGAAGCTTCAAAATCTTTTGTAGTCTTGAACGCATTTGTGGTACTAAAAAAATTTAGAGGTTGTTCGTCTAGGAAATCATCTTTGCAGGAGAAAAATGTAACTGTTAATAGACAGGTCAGTGTTATTATAATCTTTTTCATCGCTTTTTCGTTTAAAATGTAACATTCAGGCCAACTGCATAACCTTTAAATACAGGTCTTCCATCGTTTGTCCAACCTTGGCCAGGGATTTCGGGATCCCAACCTTCCCAATTGGTCCAAGTAGCCAGGTTTCTGCCGCTAACAAATAAATTGAGGTTTTGGAATTTCAGTTTTTCGATCAGCTTGCCAGTAAATTTGTAGGATAGAGAGATATCTTGCAGTCTTAAAAAGCTTCTATTCTGGTATAAAGATGGTTGTACTGTTGCTGCTACAAGAGACCTTGGATACTTACCTGTTGGATTAGTAGGCGACCAATAATCTATTCCAGCGAGATAGTTGTTTCGGATAGCATTATCATCTCTAACAAGCCTTGGGGTATTGCCTGCGAGATATGACCTGCTGTTACCGTAAACCGAATTTAAAAATACGCTAAGTGTGAAGTTTTTGTACTGGAAATTATTTAATAGACTGGCTCTAAATGATGGTGCACCTGAACCTAGAATTTTACGGTCATCGGCATTGATTACGTTGTCTCCGTTCTGATCGACAACTCGGTAAGTACCGGCTGAATAACCTGCAGGAATTTGATCGCCAATTTGCCAAATACCATTGGTTTGATAATTATAAATCACAGAAGAAGATTGCCCGATAAAAAGACCACTTGCAGGAAGATCATCTTCAACCCCATCGCCATTCAGATCACCTAGGAGCTTCACAATTCTATTTTGATTTCTATTAAAATTAAGTGTTGAATTCCATTGGAAATTAGGTGAAGCAATATTCTTTGTATTGATAGAAATTTCTACACCATGATTGTTAAGCTGCCCAACGTTGGTTTGGATGTTTTGGAAACCGGTGATTACTGGAATATTAACACGGTACAATAGATCGGTTGTGCGGGTATGGTAATATTCTATCACACCAGAGATGCGGTTTTTCAATAAGGTGAACTCTAGTCCAGTATTTATTCCGGCAGTGCGTTCCCATCTTAAATTAGGATTGGGCAGTGCATTAACCTGTTGGCCAAATTGGGTAGATCCACCATCACCATATACATAAGCTGCACCAGCATCAACAATAGAGAGTGAGGTGTATCTTTCGGTCTGGTTACCGGCAACACCATATCCAACTCTCAGTTTTAAGTTTTCTATCCAATTTGATTTAAAAAATGGTTCTTTCGAAATGTCCCAGCCAAGAGATACGGAAGGGAACAATGCAGATTTGTTATTAGCTGCAAATCCAGAAAAGCCATCTCTTCTAATCGTTGCTGTAAGCATGTACTTACTGTCATAGTTATAGTTTAACCTAAACATTTGATAGTTTAATGTTTCTTTCCAGGCACTTGAAATCGCAAAGCGATTTGTTCCCTGTTCAAGGTTGTTGTAACCTAAAGTTATTCTGGAGAAGCCAGTGGCATAAGCTCTGGTGTAATCATTTTTTCTTTCTACAGCACCATACAAAAGTGTTCCGGTAAAGCTGTGTTTGTTAAAGGTTCTGTTGTATGTTAAGATATTATCAATGGTATAATCGTTGTACTGAGTAGCTTCTTTGGATGCTTGCCCAGTTTGGTTGGCGTCATACTGATTGGCAACATTTTTAAATTCCAATCGATAGTTGTTGCCGAAATTCAGTTTGTAGCTCAGTCCTTTAACTGGTAATTGCACGTTTGCATAGATATTGGCGAAGAAATAGTTTTTTCGGTCATAATCATCTGCCTGATAACTTAAAAATGGGTTGGTTACATTTGTGCCGTATGGATTTATTTTTAGATTGCCGTTATCATCATAGGGTGTAACCAGTGGTGACATGATCAATATACCTGATAAACTAGGTTCAATACCGTCTTCATTCACGAATGAGCCAAAAGCTTGTAGGCCTACAGTAAGCCAATCAGTGGCCTTAGCTTCGATATTTGCTCTAATTCCTTTTCTTTTGAAGAGGTCATTTTTTATAAAACCTTCATTTTTGGTGAAATTGCCAGAGAGTAGATAACTGATTTTATCGCTACCTCCAGAGATGCTCAATTGATGATCAATAATTGATCCTGTGCGTGATCCTTCGTCAAACCAGCTATAATCATTGGGTAGAATATTTCCTGAAGCATCTTTCATGGCGATATCAACCTTGCTGGCTAAACTAAAAGCTGGGTTGGCTTCGGTAAATCCAGGGGCAAGGAAAGCCTGCTCGTAATGCAAGAATTTAACATGGTCAAGATATTCATCTCTGTTCATTGGTCTGAGGTCAATATTTGGACGCTGTGTTGCAAACTGGGTAGAAAAAGAAATCTTAGTTTTGCCTGCAGCTCCTTTTCTACTGGTAATTAAAAGTACTCCGTTTGCTGCCTGGGCACCATAAACGGCGGTAGCACTGGCATCTTTCAAAATGTCGATCGAAGCGATATCATCTGGGTTAATGGAAGTTAGGGAACCTACATATTGCACCCCATCTAAAATAATGAGCACACTTGTACTTCCGCTAAGTGTAACGGCCCCTCGGATCCCGATACTTGGGGTAGCGCCCGCTCTGTTTACCTGACCAACGTTTAAACCTGGCACTGTTCCCTGCAAAAGATTAGCAATATTGGTAACAGGCGAATTTCTAAAGTCGTCAAGATTTGCCCTCGCAACTGATCCAGTAATATCTGATTTTTTTTGTGTACCGTAACCTACTACAATTACTTCGTCAAGGTTACTTTGACTGGGTTCTAAAACAACATTGATGAGTTTTGTATCACCTACTGTTTGTTCTTGCGTTTTAAAACCTACATAGGTGAATACTAAAATCGATTGTGCATTAGGTACAGTAATGGTGTACATCCCATTGGCATCAGTGGCTACTACTGCTTTACCATCCTTAACTTTTACCGATACGCCCGGAATTGGTAATCCAGTACCGCTTTCAGTTACTTTGCCGGTAATGGATATTTCCTTGAAATTGTTGGTAGTTATCGTGGAAGTTCGAATAAACGGGATACCAGCATTATTAGCTAGAGAAGTGCCATGGTACATAGCTAAAAATAGTAGCTGTAAAAAGAATATTTTCACAGCTTTTATAAGCATAGATCTGTAATTCATACTTTATATGGTTATTGATTTATAATTGGTTATGCTATTGCCGCTTTGTACATTTTTAGGCTAAGATTAATCTTTACCATATCGTAAAAAGGGCAGATTATTTACCGTTAGCATTCATGACTATCGTTAAACTAGTTAGGTTTTTCTATCCTGCTTTTAAGTTCATGGTTCAATACATTAGTTAGTTTTTTAATTTGGTTAATTGTAATGGGTAATATTCATTACCTAAAGGTTTGTCACTTTAAATGATTTGTACAATCCGTATTCATTGGTTTCACCTCGGGAGACGATCCCTACCCGATATCCCATTCCCCAGGGTGTATATTTGGATGGGTCGAAATTTGTTTCATGAAATTTGATCCATTTGTGGTCACGTTCTTGATAAAATTCAATCAAGGAAGCATTGTTATTGATCTTCATGGCTAGTTTTATATTTCCTGAGAGTGGTTCGTTCAATTGCTTGATTATTTGGTAGTTTTTGTCAAGATTGTTAAATACGATCAGGCCTTTTTCAGAGGCGGTGATGCCAATGGCTCCCAATTCCCCAGGCCAATTGCTTCCTCTTATGGCTCCTCCTAAACATATTCCAGCTTGAGATTTACCAATTTCAATCTCTGTTTCTACAGAAAAATTGACTGTTTTAATGTACTGTCCTAAGAAAGTACCCATGTTATGATTTTGGTTTGAGGATTCAAGATGAAGACCGTTATTGAACTTATAGTTGGGCTTGTTTAATTTTGATGGCCATTGCCAAGCCAGATCGAGTTTGTTATCTTTAGCAAAACCATCAAAAAAGTCCATTTCTGAGAGAGGTCTATTGGCTATGGTAGCATTATGGAGTAATGGCCAACCGTCATCGCTCATGGTCAATTCTTCTACAATACCTTCTCTGCCTACAAATACATCATAGTTTTTATTAAATGCATGATAAAGCATAAATAAACGTCCATCCTTGGTTTCTACTACAGTACCATGGCCTGGGCATTGCCAATTTTCATTGCCAACCATGATTGGGTTCTTCTCATATTTTTCCCAAATCCCACTGGCCAGATCTTTTGTTCTTGCAATACCGGTTTTGTAATTACATTTAGCATCGCAACAGCCGCCAACTGCATATAAACTATAATAATAATCGCCTTTTTTAAAAAAAGATGCGCCTTCCACTAACTTGTCTTCCCAAGGTTGACTGGCGGTAAACAATTTCTTTTTCTCGCCGATCAATTTGGTTCTACTTTCATTAATTTCCTGCATCCAGATCCAGGTTTCTTGATTGCAGCCATTCCCATCATTTTTCCAAAAGGCATATATTTTTCCTTTATCAGCCATTTCAAATGCATCAATTGCACCACAGTTCTCCTCTATAATTATTGGGCCATTATCTGTAAACTTACCTGTGGATATTTTGTCGGCATCTATCCAAGCTATTCCACAACGCAATCCCTGGTTTCCCTTTACATTTTTTGTCTGGGCGGTGTAATAGGCATATATTTTGTGCTGTTTGGGATCATAGGAAAGTTCCGATGCCCAGAATTTATTTTCTCCCCATTGGAGTTTCATGTCTTTTGGGCCTTCTGGAAATACGTGATTGATGAGTGTCCAATTTTTAAGATCGGTAGATTTATAGATCGTAAAACAGGGTGCCCACTCATTGGTGGTAGAAGTAGCGTAATAGTTATCGCCAACGCGAATAATTGACGGATCGGGATTATCTCCAGGTAATGCTGGATTAACTAAGTTTATTGCTTCTTTTGTCTGATCTTGGGCATTAGGATTTGTTCGCTTAACTGTGCATGCACAAAGCCAGGTTATTAGGATCGCAACGGTTGTAAGGGAAATATACTTCATGGATTTTTACTAAAGTCTACCTTTTAAGATTAGAGTAGTCACTCCAAATTTGTTTATGTTTGGTTAGTTAACGTGTTGCATTAGTTTAAAATTTAACCACTTGACAGGTCAAAATCGCTGATTTTGAAAATAATTCCTCTATCAACAGGTTAGTTTGTAAGCTAAGGCAGAGACGAATATAGCCGAATATAATTCCATGTCAATCCGTGAAAATGAAACTGAGACAAATCGACAATAACTTGAACAGATTTTGAAAGTTTCAATGGCTTACTTTGAAAATTAAGTAACCAAATCACAAAATGTATCGCAAATTTTGGTTGAGAAATTAGCTTCCAATTTGCATTAGTCATGAAATTTATGAAACTAAAATTAATCACACTTTTCCTCTTAGGTTTAACTTTAAATATTAGCTCTTTTGCGCAGGTGAAAGTTATAGCCCCTGATAAAATCTGGTCTGAAACCAAAGCTAAAGACTGGTACAAAAACCAACCTTGGCTAGTAGGCGCTAACTACATCCCTGCAAGTGCGATCAACCAATTGGAAATGTGGCAGGCCAATACTTTTGATGCTGCAGGGATCGAAAAGGAATTGACATGGGCTGAGGGACTGGGAATGAATACGATGCGGGTATTTTTGCATAGTTTAGCCTATAAAGCTGACCCTGCTGGGTTCAAATCAAGGGTAAATCAATTTCTATCAATTGCTGAAAAGCATCATATTAAACCATTTTTTGTGTTTTTTGATGATTGTTGGAATAAAGTTCCAGCTATTGGCAAACAACCGGAGAAAAAATTAGGCATTCATAATTCGGGTTGGATGCAAGATCCTGGTGATCCTGCCTATGCAGAAACGGCAAACTTTCCAGCATTGGAGATCTATGTTAAAGATATGCTAAAAACATTCGCGCATGATAAACGAATATTGATGTGGGATCTTTACAATGAACCAGGAAACAGTGGTAAAGTAGAAAAAACCTTGCCTTTGCTTACCCAGGTTTTTACTTGGGCAAGAGCAATAAATCCAGATCAGCCAATCACTGCTGGTCTCTGGAATTGGGGAGGAAATTTCACGGCTCTTAACAGATTTCAGTTGGCCAATTCAGATGTGATTTCTTATCATTGTTACGATGGTCCTGAGCAACATTTGCGTACGATCGAACTGTTAAAGTTTTACAATAAACCATTGTTATGTACTGAGTATATGGCTAGACCCCGAAACAGTACGTTTATCAATACCTTGCCAATGCTCAAAAGGGAAAATGTAATGGCGATTAACTGGGGGTTTGTTGATGGTAAAACCAATACAAAATATGCTTGGGATACGCCAATTGCCGATGGTGGAGAACCAAAATTATGGTTTCATGAAGTATTTAAAGCTGATGGCACACCTTATGTAAAAGAAGAGACCGATTTAATTAAAAAGTTGACAACAGAAAAAAAATAGGGTAGCGTGGTATACTAAAAAATAAGATAGGATGAAGAGAAGGGATTTTGTAATGAACACTGCATTAATTGGCGGTGGGTTGCTGATGAGTAAACTGGATGTTTTCGCTAATTTAAAACCAGCTGTTATAAAAATTGGAGTTATAGGTTGCGGAGACCGCGGTAGAGGGCTAATCCAAGTGCTCAAACAATCTCCCGACAAGTTTGAAGTAACCGCAATATGTGATATTTTAGATTTTCGGCTATCACAGGGACAAAGATTGTGTAAACCATCAGTTAACAGTTATAGCGACTACAAGAAGTTATTAGGCGATAGGGAAGTGGATGCGGTAGTAATTGCGGTGCCGCTAAATCTTCATTATCTAATCGCGGTAGCAGCACTGAAAGCAGATAAACATTTGTACCTGGAAAAAACAATGACCTATAATATTGCTGAAGCCTTGAACTTAGTGAAGTTAGCTAAAGATAGGCCAGCGCAGATTGTACAAATTGGTCATCAATATAGATATTCTCCACTTTATTATAAGGTTAAGGAGATGATCTCAAACAACTATCTTGGCGATATTTCTCAAATTGAATGTAGGTGGGATAGAAATAACGATTGGAGACGCCCAGTAGCTAATCCTTCTTTGGAGCGACAGATTAACTGGCGCATGTATAAGGAATATTCGGGTGGTTTGGTAGCAGAGCTAATGTCTCATCAAATTGATTTTATTAACTGGGCATTTGATACCCACCCTAATGAGATAATGGCAACCGGAGGAATTGACGTTTTCAAAGACGGTAGAGAGACCTACGATAATGTGCAGGTTACGATGCGTTACGAAGGTAAACATGGTATGGTTGGGAATTTTGGTGCTACTTGTGGAAATGCCAGAGATGGTTATTTATTTAAAATCAAGGGAACTTTAGGCACCATTTCATTGCTCACGGACGAAGGTGTCTTTTATCCAGAAAAGAAATTATTAGCTAACCGAGAGGTGGTTGATGGTGTATCTGGAGCCACTCGAATTGCCTGGAATAAAGATGGGGGAGTACCAATTTTACCTGAACCCACCAAAGATGGTACATGGTATGCTTTAAATGATTTTTACGATTGTATCCAGAATCATAAAACACCGGATAGCAATGTCATTACAGGTGCTCGCACAGCGATTAGCGTACATTTGGCTAATAAGGCACTATACGGTAAGAAAATGGTGCAGTGGAAGGATGGGTATGATTTGGTATGATTTAGTCCGGAAGTCCGTGCTAAAGCCATCCCTCTGGGCAATAAAACTTATTCCAGTATAGGACTGACCATTGAACCAATGAACCAGTGAGCAAATGAACCATTGAACCAATAAAGACTGGGTCTATACTGGACCTACACTACAGCTCAAAGCCAGCTCTAATAGACAACCACCCCATTAAATACCTTCCAAAATCATTCAAATCCTTCCAAACCAAGTCAAAATTTGCTTTTGCAAAATAATACACCAAAATTATTGAAAAACAGAGCAATACGCATCCTGCTTAAACTCATTAACCTCTTAAACTAATCAAAATGGCAAAGCTAATCAACAATACCGTCATGCAGGGCGTCAGCGGTATTATCGGAAAAACACTCATCTTGCTCTTTGGGAGAAAATGTATTATGAAACGTTGTACTTAGGTATTTTAATGTCACTGATTACCAGATGGTACAATAATTAACTTATTGGTTGGCAGCGGAACACCAAAGTTTGGGTTTCCGTTCGCATCCCAGGTAAATTGTTGTGCTCTTGGTGATCTTTTTCCTCCGCAGCCCTGGCCAGGTTCTGAATTTGCATGGTATAAAATCCAATCTTCATTGCCATCTGGCGATTTGAAAAAAGAATTATGACCTGGTGCATAAACACCATTTTCTGGAGAAGCCTTAAATACCGGTTGTGGAGATTTTGTCCAACTGGATGCTTGCATAGGATCTGCATTCATATCTGCACTTAACTGTCCGAGTGCATAAAAATCAGTCCAACAGCCACTTGCTGAATAAATGATAAACATTTTTCTATCGTTTGCTAAAAACTGAGGTCCCTCATTTACGTTCACATGGGGTGGGTTGCTACTCTTTCCTAAGTCTCCATGTTTTTCCCAGTCGAAATCAGATCCTGAAATTTTTACACGTTTACCTGTTATAGTCCAGGGGTTTTTCATTTTTGCGATATAAATATTTTGTTGTCCATTTTGATCTCCTTCCCATCCCGACCAAATCATGTAAAGGTTTCCGCGATGCTCAAATACGTTGCCATCAATTGCCCATTTGTTGGTGTTATCGGTAATTTGTCCTTTAAAGTTCCATTCGCCTTCTGTTGGGTCTTTAGCTTTGTTTTCTATCACATATAAACGATGGTTAGTATTATTTCCATCATCTGCAGCAAAATACATATACCATTTACCCTGGATCTGATGTAGTTCTGGTGCCCAGATTTCTTTTGAGTATGCTGTGCCAACTGGCGGTGTCCAAACAATTTTCTTAGTGGCATTGCGCATGTTAACCACACTTTTGGTTTTCCAAATTGCCAAATTTCTGCCGGTAGTGTTCGTGTAATAGTAATAACCATCTTTAAAAGTTATCCATGGATCAGCTCCAGAAGGTAGAATTGGGTTGGCAAATTGTTGTTCAACACTAGTTTGGGCATTTACTACAAATGTTTGAAGTAGGAAGAAGAGTATAATTATTCTTTTCATTTTAAAATTGTCGGATTAAAAGCCAATAAATGAATTCGTTAAGCATTATTATTTGTGTCTTTAGCTAAAGAATTAATGTACTCGAGCGGAGAGTTCCCAAAATAGCGTTGAAAGTTTTTATTGAATAGGCTCTGACTACTATAACCCACCATTTTGGCAATTTCGAAAAGTGTAAACTCATTTTGGGCAATCAACCTGGTCGCTTTTTTAAGTCGAGTAATATCAATTAGTTCTTTTGGCGACAGTGATGAGAGCGATTTAATTTTGCGGTAAAATGTTGGACGACTCATGTTCATGTGCTCAGCAAGTTGCTCAATATCCATGTTTGGATCCTTGATATTTTTACGGATATACTCATCTAGCTTTTTAAGGAATGTTTCGTCGGTTTTTGAATGGGCCATTACCCTAACATCTTCAAAAGGTGAGCTGGCAAAATGGGCCTTGATATTTAACCTGTTTTTTAAGAGGTTTGCGATTTGGATTTGTAGCAATTCTGGAGAGAAGGGCTTTTGGATGTAAACATCTGCCCCAACTTCTAAGCTCTCGATATGTGCCTGATAGGTGTTTTTTGAAGTCAGCAAAACTACTGGGATATGGCAATATTCAACGTTGGACTTAACTAATCTGCAGAGCTCAAAACCATCTATCCCAGGCATCATGATATCTGAAATAATGAGGTCTACAATCTCACGGTCTATTATCTTCTGCGCAACTTCGCCATTTTCAGCCAAGTGTAATTTGTAGGTTTCCCCTAAAACCTCAGACAAAAATTCCAATATATCTTCGTTGTCGTCTATAATGAGAATGCTATCAGTCATAACTATTTTATCTTTTTCCAAATACTTAAATTAAATTCAAACTTTTGATGCACTGGTAAGGCGAGTTCAAATACAATATGATTAACTTCACCAGAAATGAGTTTGAGCGAACCATTGTGCAGTTCTGTGAGTGATTTTGCCAAAGAAAGCCCGATGCCCGTACCAGGTTTATCTTTGCTATATAACCTGAAGAAAGGTTCGAATATCTGATCCTTAAATTCATCAGGTATTCCCTTGCCATCATTTATAAACCTAATCTTAAAAAGCTCATCACTTGATTTCACCTCATTTAAAATAACGGTTGCTGAGCTGGTTCCATATTTTAATGCATTCGAGATCAGATTACTACAGATTTTAACCAAGGCTTCCCTGTCTGCAAAAACAATAACATGGTTTTTGGGAAGTTCAAGTTTTAAGCTGATCTTATTTTTCTCAGCTTCCTGTCTAAAAGCAGCAACTTGTTCCTTGAGCAGGTTGGAAATATCTGTATTCACAAAATTTAACCCAAATTGGTTCATCTCCGTTTTACGAAAATCCAGCAGCTGACTAGTAAGTTCACCTAAGCGTTTTGCATTTTTTTCAACCATCGCCAGGTTCTTTTTAATTCCGAGATGTTCATCAGCTTTTTTCATCATCCTTTCAATAGGACCCAAAATCAAAGTGAGTGGAGTTTGGATCTCGTGTGCGATGTTGGTGAAAAATTCAATTTTAGCCTGATAAATTTCTTTCTCTTTTTCATGCTCAAATAATTGTAATTTACTGAGGTTTTTACGTTCAAGATAACGATGATAATAACGTATTGACCAAAATAGCGTAAATGCTATGATTAGCATGTAGGTTAAGTACGCGAAGGAACTTTTCCAAAATGGCGGCAAAATTTTAATATGTATGTGCCGTTCTTTTCCTGTCCAGCTTCCCACATTACTTTTTGCCCGCACAGAGAATGTGTAATCTCCAGCAGATAAGTCTGTAAAATAAGCTTGTCGGTTGCTACTGAGATAAGTTCTGTTTTTATCCAGTCCCTCCATCCAATATTCGTACCTCGTCACTTCTGGTGAAGAATAATTCAAAGCGGCAAACTCTATGCTAAAGCTATTCTGATCATGTGCTAAAACAATGGTATCGGTATAAAGTATAGATTTACTGAGCGGACTGTGATCAATATTAGGTATAAGTTCTTCATTGTTAACCTGAAACCCGGTAATATACGTTGATGGGCCAATATCCTTTTTCTCAAAATCTTTTGGATCAAATGCAATCATACCTTTTACCGATCCGAAATACATTTTACCCTTGGTATCTTTGTATGCAGAGTTGAAGTTGAACTGGTCGGTGATTAGTCCGTTAGATTTGGTATAGACTTTGAACTTTTCTGTACCCATGTCAAAACAAATCAATCCTTTCAGGGAGCTGATCCAAAGATGTTTAGAATCATCCTCTAACATTCTGAATAGGATATTGGTGGGGAATCCATTTTCGGTAGTAAATTTCTTTAGTACTTTCTGGTCAGCACTTAATTTGATTAAACCACCACCTTCTGTGGTAAACCACATATTTTTCTGACTATCTTCCAGTATGCCGTATACAGGAAATTCATTAACAATTTTGCCTTTTATTTTGTCGCCAAATCGGATGTTTCCATGTTTTCCAGTTTTGGGATGATAAAAGAATGCCCCTTGAGATACACTTCCAGTCCAGATATTACCCTTTTCATCTTCTTTGATATCAAAAACGTAGGAATTGTAGGGTATTTCTTTGATGCGTGAAAAGGTTTTACGCTTTCTATTATAGGTAAACAGGCCTGAGCCTTTATAGGCAGTGCCCACTAACAAGGTGCTGTCTTTGGTAAGGTAGATACAGAGTACAAAATCGCTCACTTTGTCGTTTTTGTCTCCGATAAGTTTAAAGCGATCGGTGATTTGTCCTGTACGAATATCCATGATCTCCATTCCATGTAAAAATGGACCGATATAGAGTTGGTTCCCGACAGCCAGTAAGCCGTGAATGTTTGGATAGGAGACATCTCCCTTTTTTCCTGTTGAAGTATAATTGGTAAATCTTCCAGACTTTGGATCGAACTTATTGTAACCCGCATCTTCGGTGCCGATCCATAGATTTCCATTGTTATCTGCAGCAATCTCTCGCACTGCACTACCTGATATGGAATTAGTGCCTAATAACGGATAATATTTTTGAAACCTGGCATTTTCTTTTGAATAGTAATTTAGTCCGCCAAAAAAGGTTCCAGCCCACATACCACCGTCGCTATCCCTACAAACCGCATAAACCGCATTGTCTGAGATGGAGTAGGGATCGCCAGGATGTTTTCGAAGGTTTCTACTCGTATTTGTAATTAAATTATAGATATAGATGCCTGATTCTGTAGCTATCCAATATTCCTGATTATTCCCCGCTGTGATATCGCGGACATAAATATCTGTCTTTTCTATATTGGCAAGTGGCATTGACCTGATCGAGCCTGTTTTGCTATTATAGTTTTTTAGGCCTTGTTTAAAGCAACCAACCAGTATTTCATCACCATCGGTTGGAAATATCTTGCTGATGGAACGTAGGTTAGCTGGTACACTTTCATCGATGATCCGAACGATTTTAGTAAGCTTACCATTGGCATTGTAAGTTCGAACAATCCCGTCATCGTTCCCTGTCCATAAATTATTACGATGATCTAATGCAATGCATGATGCTTCAAGTTTTAGATCAATCAGTTTTTTTTCCTTTTGAGCGTATTTATAAAGTTTGTTTCCAGCTAAGAAAAAAAGGTTATTTTGATGATCTATTAAAATGTAACTGGTATAGTCCTGCGGTGCGACACCCAGTTCTGTAAAAACTTCTTTATAAGGGTCATATTTGAAAATACCTTTACCTGTTCCTATCCACAACATCCCATTCTGATCTTCTGAAAGGCAAATGATCACATTATTTCCAATGTTGCCGAACTTGCTCTTTTCGTTCTTACAGGTTTTAAAACTGTAACCATCAAAACGGTTTAATCCACCACGGGTACCAACCCAAATCAGACCTTTTTTGTCTTGAATAATTGCGCTCACAGAATTGTGCGCCAAGCCTTCATCTGCTTGGTAATGTTTAAAGTAGTAAGACTGTCCCTTGCATGTAAATATTACAAAAAACATCATCACTTGACAGCAAACAAATGAAAATACAGATCGCATAATTTGGTTTTATCCAAATATATAGAAATCGTAGGATTATCTTAATCAAGCTTTTGTAGTGTAGGATGCGATCAATACTTCATTAAATAGTGAATGATTGATTTTCAACTGTTTAACAATTGTTTTGTTTGATAATTACATGGTTATTTGAGACATATCGACAATAAGATGAACAAAATTCATGAACATCATTCCATTACTTTGAGTTAAAATTAACCAAATTATAAACCTTGCTGCAATCTTTTCTTTAGAAAACTATATGTTTTTTGCAGTACAAATGTATTTTTATGGGAACAAAACTTCTTGCCAAACTATTTGGTGTCCTGTTATTTTTCACTTTATCTTGCCAAAAAGATTTACCTCAAGGTTTATCAAAAGCTAATGGCGATAAGGCTATCCAAACTGACCATCTGGGGCAGCCAGTCTCTGCGGCTCCCGTAGCTTTTGGAACCTTGGTAGATGGCGCAATTTATCGCATTAGGGGCATGTCATCTTTACCAAACGGACCTGTGATGGAGGTAACCGGTAATAGCACAGCCGAAAATGCTCAAATTCAGCAATGGGGATGGTTCCCAAACAATGGTCAGAAATGGAGGCTTGTAAAAGTCGATGCCACTTATTACAAATTGATTAACGTTAACAGTAATAAATGTTTAACCTCGCCTTCAGCCACGTCGGGCGATATCATTAAACAAACCACAGACAGTACTTCTGATTCTCAGCAGTGGGCGATTGCTTATTCTGGCAGCAATAATGTGTTTTCGCTTACCAACAAGGCAAACGGGATGAAACTGGTAATTGATCCAGAAAGTAGTACACCAGGGGCGAAATTGCGACAAAAAACATCCGTAACGGGAACACAGAATCTGTTTAACTTTCATAATGTTAATTTCCAAAATCCCTTAATTAATGCGAGCAGACCTGACCCTTACGTAGCGCAAAAAGATGGCTTTTACTACTTCATGTATACCAGAGGGAGTAACCTGGGAATCAGAAAAACCACTTCTATGTCTTTGTTGGCCTTAGCAACAGAAGTTGTGGTATGGACACCGCCTACAGGTACTGATCATTCTGCTAATCTATGGGCGCCAGAATTACATTTCCTATCAGGTAAGTGGTATCTCTATTTCGCAGCCAACGACGGGGTAGGAGAAGATCACCGTATGTTCGTGCTCGAGAATTCAAATGCAGACCCAACTACGGGCACCTGGACTTATAAAGGAAAAATAACTGATACTACAGATCAGTGGGCTATTGATGGAACCGTATTAACAATTGGGTCTTCTAATTATTTTGTTTGGTCGGGCTGGGAAAATGTGGCCACCAAATACAAACAATACCTTTATTTGGCGCCAATGTCAAATCCGTGGACAGTAACTGGATCAAGGATAAAAATTTCTTCACCAACAAATAACTGGGAGAAATATGAGCCAAGTGGAAACTTGGGTGCCGGAGTTAATGAAGGGCCAATTATGCTACAAAAAGATTCGAATAGTCCCGTATTTATTATTTATTCGGCCAGTCGTTATAGTAGCGACAATTATTGTTTGGCTCAAATTCAGCTGGCAACTGGAGGTAATCCAACGGTGCCTACAGACTGGATCAATAAAAAGCAGGTTTTTGTAAAAAGTGATGTCAATGCTGTATATGGACCTGGGCATAACGGCTTTTTCACTAGTAGCTACACTGACCCTAATGGTACCTTAAAAAAGGAAAACTGGTTTATTTACCATGCACGGAGCACTCCAAATTCTTCAGGAGGGAGAACTCCAAGGATCCAAAAACTAACATGGAATGCAGATGGTTCGCCAAATTTTGGCACTGCTACAGCTATCAGCATAGATATGTCCATTCCGATAGGAGAATAATTATGAGTTTAAAAAAGCAATCAATCTAGGTTGCTTTTTTAATTCCACTTAAAATACTTGATGCTTAACACTAAAGATGAAGAAAATTTACTTTCCGATACTGACCATTTTATTTTCAATAACTTACAGCCTCCATTTGTACGCACAGCCCTCACCAACAATTTATACCAGTTGGGAAAAGGGCTTTCTAAATTCCTTAAAAAATAGCCATGATTTAGCACTCCCATCTTGGGGGCCATACTCAGATAAATTCAACGCGATTTCGCATGTGCCGCAGGCAAATAATGGTTTTCGGTTCGATGTGGTGGTACAACCCTCTTTATATTTGCGAAACTTGACACCGCTGGCAAATGTTAAACGCGAATCAGGTTATCATCCTTGGCAGGCCAATGCCGATCTTTCGTATTTTTCTTATCGCTTTGAATTGGAATGGAAAGATCGGGTGTTCTGTGATGTGTCATTTAGTAAAGTCGACGAGCAAAGTCGGCTGATTAAAGCAGCATTTGTAAACAATACATCCAGCAACCGAAGCCTTTCATTAAACATTTTCAGCACCATTACTTTTCCCTATTCAAAAAGTATAAAAGCGCTGTTGCCAGCTAACGTGGAATGGCAAAAGGCTACAGACTATACTTCCTTTACTGATTCCATAATTTCATGGAACTACAACCTGGTGTATAATGGTCAATTGCGCGGTTATGTTAACGATGATAATGCAGTGGGCCATACTGCAATTGTAACTGGTAAGTATGCCGGGGGGAAACTGAATTATCAATTGTTAAATCAGAGAAAACTCGTAAATGGTATTATGGTATTCAGGTATAAAACCGTTTCTGAAACCGCAGCCAAAGTACAAATTAGTGTAAATGGGAAGCCATTAAAAACCATTGATTTTCCTAATGCTAAAGATTATTCCTTGATGATGGTGGAAGTTTCAGATTTGCCCAAAACACAGGCAGTACTCTCGCTAAAATTTATCAATAACGCAGCATTGCGATTGGATGGTTTTGCGCTGATTGAAAAACGTGATTTATCAACTATAAAATTTGAGAATATCGAAAATAATTTCCTGCCCAAACAAATACCCACCGGAATTTCGAATGCAATTTTGCTTAAATATAAGGAGGTCAATGAGTTTTATGGCATGGTTTGGAATGATCAAACTGCCGACTTAAGGGAACTCTTCGATGATAATCCAGATCAGGTATTGTCCCAGTTCAATAACCTTGTTAAACATGGAAAAGGTTTCGAAAACACCAAGGTCAATGGAAATAATAAGGGCTGGTTTAAGAACGTATTTGCTGCACCTATTGTGCTAAAGCCCAATCAAAAAGCTGTTAGGTATGCTTATGTTGTTGCCGGTAAAAGTGAAAGAGAGGTTATTGATAAACTGAATAACTTTAATGCAAATTGGGCAATGGCCGAAACAATTTATCAAAGGCAAAATGCTACAATTGATTACTCAAAGCATAACAGGGCTGGAATAAAGTATCAATTTAGTCAGCAGCTAATGGAAGCCACCACTTTAACTAATCTAATCTATCCTACTTTTACAGCCAATCAATTTACAAAACATACCACTCCAGGCAAAAAATGGAGCTCATTATATACTTGGGATTCTGGCTTTATAGGTTTAGGTTATGCTAGCATCAATGTAGGTAGAGCATTAGAAAGTTTAAATGCCTATACGATGGATTCTACAGAGCAGTCTGCATTCTTATCACATGGTACGCCTCTACCTGTACAAGGGTATTTATTTGCTGAGTTATGGAATATCACCCAAAATGAAGAATATCTACGTTATTATTATCCACGGTTAAAACGTTACTATAGCTTTTTAGGTGGTGCAGAAAGTTCCTCCACCCGAAAACTTAAATCCAACCTGATTAAAACATGGGATATTTTCTATAATTCTGGAGGTTGGGACGATTATAGCCCTCAAGTATTTGTTCACAAAAACAAACTCCAAGATTTTGTGGCACCCACCATCAATACTGCACATCAAATTCGGTTTGCAAAACTCTTAAGAATGGCAGCTTGGCAATTGGGCTATCCTAATGACGTAGCTCAGTACACATCAGATATTTCCATGTACAGCAAAGCGCTTCAAGAAAATGCATGGGATGAGGTTGCTGGCTATTATGGCTATGTTAAACATGATTCCGACGGAGTGAAAACAACAATACTTAGGGATTCAACCGGTGTTAATCTTAATATGGGATTAGATGGTTGTAGTCCGCTAATTGCAGGAATTTGCACACCTGAACAACAGCAGCAACTGCTACAACATCTTTTTACAAAAGGGGAGCTGTGGACCGACCAAGGGATAACGGCAATTGATCAAAGCGCACCATATTATAGTAAAGATGGTTATTGGAATGGCAGGGTATGGATGCCGCACCAATGGTTTTTCTGGAAAACAATGTTAGACTTAAATGAACCTGAAAGAGCTGTTCAAATTGCAGTCACAGCATTAGAAGTTTGGAAGCGAGAAACTGATGATACGTATAATTGTTGGGAAAACTTTGCAAATGATACTGGAAATGGAGGTGGCTGGCATCAGTTCGGTGCTTTATCATCTCCTGTGCTAAACTGGTACGCTTCATTATTTAAACCAGGGACGATTACACATGGTTTTGACGTGTGGCCAACTGCCCAAAAATTCAATTCGGCTAATGATGCATTTAAGGGGACATTTAAATGTTTTGCCGATCAACAAAAAAAAACAACCGCAATGTTACTTTGCCTCAACGACAAGTATAATTATATGGCCAAATGCAATGGGAAAAACATTCCATTAACAAAAATATTAGATGGACTATATAGCATCAAAGTTGATCTGGGAGATGAAAATGCAAGTATGTTCATGCTTGAAGTAAACAGAACTAAATAATGATCAGGCCTTATCCAAACCATTTTTCTGACAATTATTTGAGATAAAACGACAAAAGGTTGAACAAATTAAGCCATTTAAATTCTTTTTATTTGACTCTTAATAAACCAATTATAAACCATACTGCATCTTCTTTTCTGGGTTAAGCCATCCATAGATATGTGCAGCGTAAAAACATTTTATGAGACGAAAATTACTTTATTTATTTCCTATTAGTCAATTTTTTCTGCCCGTATTCGGGAGATTCTTTCTGATTATCAATTTAAGTTCCACGTTAAACAACGTTGGCTAACCACAAATTAAGATTTTTTAGAAACTGGTTTTTTAACTGGTGAAGGATTGGGCACTTTAATATTTAACGTCTGAGATTTCTGTGATCAATAGTTAAAGTTAAAATTAAGCAAACTTAAAATCCTCAAACCCCAACTTGCGTTACGCACTTAGGGAATCCTATTGGCCAGAAATTTATAAATAATTGAAATATAGTCGTTTTGATCTTCTTCAGATTTAACTCACTAATTAATTTAAAAGAAATGTCTTTAATTTTTAAAATAAGGTTTACATCCAGCAAAACTTACCTTTTACTGTTTTTAACCTTCACCGCACTTTTCGGATGTAAAACAGGCTACGACGAATATTGGCCAAAAGAAAACCCTAAAACAGGATTTATTTATGATAAACTAAAAAATAACCCTGAATTTACAATTTTTGCTGCAGGTTTGGAACGTGCTGGGCTAGTCAAATTTGTGAATGTATCTGGCTTATATACCGTTTTTGCGCCAACAAATGATGCCTTCCAAAAATTCTTCAAGACCAAAGGCTATAATTCTATTAACGATGTTCCAGTAAGCAATCTCTTCTCTATGTTAAGTTTCCACATTGCCAACAATATGTGGTACTATTATGATTTTAGAACGCGATACACTACTTCTCAAAAAACAGCCTACTTAACTAGAAGTAACAAATTTCTACAAATAGATGCATCATCTGCTACTGTGTTTACCGTGAATGGAATCCCAGTTCTAAGTAATTTGAGAGACATTGATGCAGAAAATGGCGTAATCCATGGAATCGGAGAGGTATTGATCCCCCTATCAAATATCGAACAAGTTTTAACGAACGATACAGATTTTGCTAACAGCACTTTTTATAAGCTAATGCAGGTATTGGCAAGTAAACAGTATGATCGGTTTAATAGTTATGACGTAGATAATGACGGTAAGATCGATTCCATATTTAACAAAACATATGCACTACTGCAAAACGTACACACTTCTATTGAATACGTTACCAATACTGCCCCAGAAAGCCAAGGTGGAGATCCTGTTTTTACTACCTTTTTATTTCCAACTAATACGGTATTAGATGCGGCCCTAGCACCAATTTTACCAAACTTTGCTGGTGACATTAAAAAATTACCTAGATCTTATGTCGAGGCACTCTTGGAATCTTATTTCATCAAGGAAAGAAAGGTCTCCTCAACAGAATTAATAGCCAGGCCAACAGAAATTAAATCGATCAATGATGAAGTTATACCTGCACTCAGCAATGATAAATTTATCCGTAAAGATGTTGAAGGAAGCAATGGAGTAATACATTCCATCAATGTATTGTTCCCTGCATCAGATCGTTTGAAGAGTTCGATTGGTACCATTATGACTAATCCTGAACTTACAGATTTTGTTGAAGCAATACAGGCAATGGATTTACTAACCGCCTATGCCGCTACTACTAAAGCCGTAACATTTATGGCGCCAACTAATGCCGCATTTTTGGAAGCAGGATTGGACGTGCGCAAGAAAACGCTCAATGGCGTACAGCTCACCAACGCCCAGTTTACCAACATCATCAAACACCATATCATTAGTTCTAACCTTGCCAAAAGTGCATTAACCGGAAGTAAAACAACTGATTATGCAAGTAATCCACTCGTTTTTTCAACTACAGGCAGTGTAGTTACCGTAACCAGTAGTGGAGGGAAAGTGGCAACCGTTGGAGATGAATACAGAGGGGCAACAGGGGTTACCAATGGTTATGTCTATAAAGTAGAAACTGTCCTTATCCCTGCTTCTTACTAAGCCATAGCTAAATATTCCATCAAAAAATTAGCGTACTCAATTAAATTTTGTTTTTATGTTGAATCAAACATCAATGTTTTATAAACTCTTCATCTCAATTGTACTTGTATTTGTGGTACAGTTAACTGTACAAGGTCAAACACCTGGAGTAGTTACAATTAAAGGGAAAGTGACAGAACCAGATGGTTCTGTAATACCAGGCGTTACAATTGTTGAATTAAATGAGAATAACAGACAGATAAATGCAGTAATGTCTGATAATGACGGCAATTACTCAATTAAGGTATCAAGTAATAAAAATCAACTCAGATTTTCATATATCGGATTTGAAACTAAAACAGAGATTATCGCAGGTAGAACCGTAATCAATATATCCCTTAAAATATCGAATGCCAATCAATTAGATGCTATTGTTATTTCGGGTAAAAAAGAAGACGAGGTCCAATTGGGATTTGGCTCAACGAGCAAAAGAGACCTGATTGGTGCGGTGACCTCGATCAAGGCCGATGTTTTAGCCGGACAACCTGCTACCTCAATTGATCAGATGTTACAAGGACGTGCAGCAGGCGTTCAAATCGTAAATGGCTCTGGCGATCCAGGTTCTGGTGTAGATATCCGAATTCGAGGAGCGGGATCAATATCTGCGGGCAACAGCCCCCTATATGTGATAGATGGCGTTCCAATCATCTCTACCCCATACGAGGATACCCCAAATTTCGACCCTAACAACAGCAATTTTTCTTCAACTGCACAATCCAACCCGATCGCAGATTTAAATCCAAATGATATCGAACAGATCGACATCTTAAAAGATGCGAATGCTACCGCTATTTATGGTGCCAGAGCAGCTAATGGCGTAATTATTATTACCACAAAACGTGGGAAATTGGGTACAACGAACATCGGCTTCAATACCCAATTGGGTTTGCAGGAATCTCCAAGAGGAATCCCCGTATTAGATGGGCCAAGTTATAAGGTATTACGTTTGGAAGCAGAACAAAATAGGAATAACATTAATCCGAATAACTCAGATTTACGACCATTAGTGGATGATCCAACACTTGCCAATTATCAATATTTTCAAAATAATACAAGTTGGCTAAGCCTGATCCAACAAACTGGATTTTCTCAGAACTATAACTTATCGGTTAATGGTGGAGGTGAAACCATGCGCTACAGTTTTAGCACATCTTATACCGATAGAAAAGGAGCTTTTGTAAACACTGGTAACGAGCGCTTTACAGGTCGTTTTAATCTAGATTATCGGGTGTCTGATAAGCTGCGTTTTGGCTCCAATGTTTCTTTTGCCCGAAGTAAAGTTAACAACTACGCAAACTATGGTTATGGTAGCCCATATTTCAACTCTTTGTTGCGCTCCCCCGCATTACCCTTGTATGATGTTGATGTCGATGGCAATATCCTCAACAGTTACGCGGCACTACCAGGTTTTCATGCCGAAATGGATAATCCGGTAGCACAAGCATTGTTGGTTACAAATGATGCTTTCAGTACTAACCTAAAGCCGAATGTATACGCTGAACTGGATATCATTAAAGGCTTAAAGTTCAGAAGTAATGCCTCATTAGATTTTGTTGGTGAGAAGGGATTTTTGTTCCTGCCCCCAGAAGCTACAGGAGAGCTGTTTACACACCGAAACTTCAATAGGTTAGATACCAGAGAATTTGAGCGCATGCAGCTAATCGTAGATAACCTTTTATCTTACACCAAAAGCCTAAAAAACAAATCCAGACTTTCTTTCTTATTGGGTAACACATTTAATAAATTCAATTCTGGAGAATTAAGGGTTTTCTCAAATGGCACTGCCTCAGATAAGTTACAAGTCTTAAATGCAGCAGCTACAATTAGGCAACTGAAGTCGCTCAGACAAACAGAAACCATTTTGTCTGTATTTGCCAAGGCAGATTTTATCTTAAACGATAAATATGGTTTCAACGTGATCATCAGGAGAGATGGATCTTCGAAATTTGGTCCGGGAAACCAATACGCAAACTTTCCCTCAGCAGGTGCATATTGGCGAATATCAAGCGAGCCATTTCTAAAAAATGCGAAATTCATTAGCGATTTAAAGTTGAGAGCCTCATGGGGGCAAAATGGTAACAGCGGTATTCCAAACTATGCTTATATCAGCACCTATTCGTCTGGAGATAACTATGGGGGAGAAAATGGAGTGAGCTTAAGGTCACCAGGACTAACTAATCTCCGTTGGGAAACAAATGAAACTGTGAATTTAGGACTGGATGTTTCGCTATTTAAAAACAAGCTGAACATCTCAAATGAATGGTACATCAGAACAACTAAAGACCTGTTATACAGATATACCATCCCTTCATCATCCGGTTTGGAAACATCAGATCGATCAACATCTAACCCCACCGTCCTAGGGAATTTAGGGAATATTCAAAACAAAGGATTCGAACTTGATATTAGCTACGATGCAATTAGACCGAAAAAAGCTGGAGGTTTTAGATGGAATCTGGCTTTTAATGTTGGAGTAAATCAAAATAAGGTGACCAGTTTGCCTGGAGGAACCATTACGACATCAAGTGGGACTTACAGAAATTTCGTATCCCAGGTAAAAGAAGGTGACCCTCTAGGTACCTACTATGGCTTTGTATTTAAGGGCGTTTATTCCACTGATCAATCAGCAGCTGCAAAAGACAAAGATGGCAAAGTCATTTATGAACTTGATGGAATTACCCCTAAACTGATGAGAATTAACAGTGAAACAGGTGATGTCTACAAGGGTGGAGATGCAATATTTGAAGATTTTAACCATGATGGGATTATCAATGAGCAGGATAGGGTTAAGATTGGTAATGCAAATCCAGATTTTTTTGGTGGCTTTAGCAATTCCTTCGATTATAAGGACTTTGGAGTTAGGTTTTTTATACAGTTCCAATATGGAAATGACATCATTAACGGAATGCGTTATGAACTTGAAAGTATGCAGTTTACATTGAATGCTGCTACGTCGGTTTTAAATAGATGGCGTAAACAAGGTGATATCACCAATATGCCTCGGGCACTTCGTAATGATGGTAGAAATAACGTAGCCTCCACCCGGTGGATTGAAGATGGTTCTTACGCCCGACTAAAATACCTCACCATCAGTTACCGCCTTCCCAAATCTATACTTCAAACCATCAAGTTAAGAGATGTTTCCATGTTTTTAACAGGAACCAATTTGATCACTTTTACCGATTATACAGGTGCAGATCCCGAAATAGGATTGGGAAGCACGCCAAGCTTTATCGGTGTAGATAGGGGCTTAACACCGCAATCAAGATCGTATACCCTAGGGATAAATGTTAAATTTTAAGCCAATGTTTTTGAAAAATATGAATTCGATCAATAAAATTATCAGCTATAAGCACAAATTACTGTTTATAAGCTTATTGACTATAACGCTGATCTTTGGATCGGGATGCGAGAAGTTTCTAGAACAATATCCCCAGGATTCGCTTACCGAACAACAATTTTTTCGTACCAAGGAAGATGCAAATGCCGCAATTATTAGTGTATATGATCAATTGCAAGATTGTGTTGACAAATTTCTGGTGTGGGGAGAGGTTAGGGCAGACTTAACTATACCCGTAACCAGAAAAAATGATTACACATGGCCTTATGAACTTACCTATCAAACAGATTTATGGGCATCGAGATGGGGAGATGTTTATCAGGTTATTTCTGGGGCAAATATTGTAATCTTACGAGTACCTCCAATTACTCAGTTAGATAACCGCCTTACCAAATCAGAAAGTGATGTAATTTTAGCTGAAGCTCATTTCTTGAGGGCACTGGCTTACTTTTATCTGGTAAGAACTTTTGGTGATGTACCCCTGGTTTTGGAAGCCCCGTCAACAGATCAGATAAATTTTAATATTCCAAAATCTACCGCTGCGGTTATCCTAAGCCAAATAGAATCAGATTTAAACATCGCAGAAGCAAGTTTACCTGTACAATATGACAGTAATTTAAAAACAAGAGGCCGTGCAACAAAGGGTGCCGTAAATTCATTGAAAGCAGATGTTTTCTTATGGCAGGGCAAATATGAACAGGCAGCTGCCGAAACCAAAAAAGTGATAGACAATAAGGCGTTATATGAATTGGTAATAGGAGCCAACTGGTTTGATATTTTCTCCGTTAAAAATACAAGAGAGGGCATCTTTGAAATCCAATTTGACGCATTGCAAAGAGAAACCAATAGTTTGTCTAACGTGGCAGGAGCATTTTTGGTGAATTCATCATTTAGTAAACTTTTCGAAGACTCGGCTAATCCAGATAAAGTCCGTGGCTTGGATGCCACTTATAATACGGCTACCAATGGGAAAATCTTTTGGAAACCAGTGGGTTTGAGTACGGCAGACTTGCGTCGTGCTGCCGGAGATGCTAATTTCATCGTCTACCGCCTAGCTGATGTGATGTTGATGAGGGCAGAAGCACTAAGTCATTTAGATGATGATGCAGCTAAAGCAGAAGCAGTCAATTTACTCAATATTGTCCGTACCAGGGCAAACCTGCCAGCCTATGATATCAATACCATTAGTACGGATTCTAACACCCTGGTTGACCTTATTTTAAATGAACGTGCCATGGAGCTCTCTATGGAAGGAAAAAGATGGTTTGATTTGGTAAGAATAGGGAAAAACGGTAGGCCAGAGGTACTGATCGATAAGATTGTAACAAGCCGCCTCGTTTCTGAGCGGGCATTAACAAGAGCCAGGGTTGCAGATCCCCGTTCTTGGTACCTTCCATTCCATCGAGATGAATTGGCCGCTAATCCAAGTTTGGTTCAAAATCCATACTATAGATAGCTTAACTAACTGGAAAAGATATTAATACATACAGAAATGAAATTAAACATTACCAAAATCATTTTAGCAATGAGGCTGAAAGTAAAATTAGTTGTACTGATGCTAGCGGTATTAGCTACGGGTTGTGAGAGAGATGAAATTTCTTTCCAAGAAAAGGATAGAAAACTTTTGATGATGGATATGCTTCGTCAAGATACCTCCCTAACCATTGCAGTTCAAGCGCTAGATAAAGCTGGTATGTCTGGCACTTTGAATGCATACGGACCTATTACCCTATTTGTGCCAGATAATAAGGCCTTCAGAACCTATCTCAAAAATGTAGGCAAAAATAGCATCAACGATTTTTCTGACGCCGACATCAAGACACTGATGGTTTACCATGTATTGGGTACACGTTTGCGTGCTGCCGACTTTATTCCTGGACCGCAACCATTTACCACCGGTAGAGGAGATTATATAACACTAGATATTTCTAGAGGCATTAAATCTGATGCACTTGCCAATGGTAAAGCAAAACTCTACGAAACAGACATAGAATTTAGCAATGGGATTGTCCATAAAATGGACGCCGTGTTAGATCCTCCAATTCTAACCATCGGACAATTTTTAGAACAAAATGACCAATATAGCATCATGGTAGGTGGTTTACGCAGAGCTGGGTTAATGGATACCTTAGTTAAGCTCAACAATGCTGCTGGAGAAAGAACAAGGATTACTTTGTTTGCAGAAACTAATGAGGTGCTACAGGCCGCAGGTATCACAAGCTTCGAAAGCATGCCAATTGAAGAAGTTAAAGCCCAGATGCGCTATCACCTTATTGCCGGTGGAGCATTTACATCCCAATATGCTAGTTTCACCCCTGAAGTTCCTGCAATTGGTGTAATTGAACGCTGGGACAATACCCTTTCTACACTCGACCCTAACAGTCATATTTATTATAATATTGCTACACTAAAGCCAATCAATAACAATATTGATTTCCGCGGATCTGATATTTTAATGCAAAATGGTGTCCTACATAATGTAGATAAACACATGGCTTACAGCAGTGCCGTACCGAGAACTCAAATTATGCACATTTTTACCAATGCCTTAAATTATGCGTATGGCTTACCTGGAGTTTCATCAACTACACAACCACCGGTAAATAGTGTGAGTGGAAGATTCAGGATGTTCGCAGAACCTAGCAGCCACCCAAGGGCTTCAGCCATGGTACTGTATTTTGAACCCGATACAAAAGATGATTCGTTGGTAACAGTCGTGAAAAACGTGAAAATGGGAAAGTATAAAATCGCAGTCAATTACAAAAGCGGTACAAGGGGCGATATGCAAATGATGTATGGACAAGACAAAATCGGGCCAGTAAAAGGCTATAGCGCAGCACCCACCTATTATCAAAATATGGAAATCGGAACCTATGATTTCAAAACCAGTGGCGATAAACGACTAAAGTGGGTAACGCAAGCCACAAATATTAGAGCCGTTGTATTAGATGTAATGGTACTCACCCCAGTCAATTAAATAAAAAAACTTACTCCAAAAATAGTTCAGATTTAACCATTATTTATGTTTCAATTCAAACTCTCATCAGTTAGTGCTTTGGTGTGCATATTGCTCCTAATATGCTTATATGATAGGACGAGCGCTCAGCAAAAAAAGACCGCCAATAAACCTAAGCCAAAAGCACCAATATCTAAAGCAGCAATGGTACAGCCATTAACAGTTGACTCTGGAATAAATATTGGATACCTCAAAGTTAAAAGGCAAAATATTACAGGTGCCATTGCCATTGCCTCAGAGCATAAGTTTAAAGGCTTAGCTTCCATTTCAATAGATGCATTATTACAGGGACAAATAGCAGGAGTGCAGGTAACCAACGTTTCTGGAGCACCTGGCGCCGGCGCACTAATTAGTATCCGAGGTGCTTCCACACTAAATGGAGGGTCAATGCCATTGTACATCGTTGATGGTATCCCGGTAAAAACCTATAGGTTTATGAATGCCCTAGCAAAAAATGCAGATAACAACCCGCTTGCAGATATTAATCCATTTGATATCGCATCGGTTACCGTTTTAAAAGATGCACAAGCTACCGCACTTTACGGAATGAGAGGTGCTAATGGAGTAATCGTAATTAATACCTCTGGTGGTACACCTGGGAAAACTTATCTTGATTTCTCAGGATATACCGGCCTGATGAGTGCACCCACAGAACTCTCCGTATTTAATGCTGACGAATATAGATCTTATATCATTGACAAAGAGCGTAACCGTGGTCAAACCCAACAGGATATCGCAAATGGTATCGGCAGATATTTGCTTGTTTCAACCCCTCAAAGTCAAATAGAACGTTATAATAATAACACGAATTGGCAGGATGAAGTGTTACGAAAAGGTTACCTAAATAACTACCACCTAAAACTAAGAGGTGGAGATGCCATCGCAAGATACTCGCTCAACGTTGGTTATACCAGCCAGTCAGGAGTGCTTAGCAAATCGAGCTACGATAGATTTACCACCCGTTTCAATTTAGATTATCGCGTAAACAAAAAACTAACCATTTTAAATACCATAGCCTACACCCGTACAGACAAAGATCTACAAGATGAAGGAAATGCCATCGCTACCAACCCACTTTATTTAGCTACACTAAAAAGTCCAACATTGGCAATATGGCGACAAGATCTGTCAGGTCGCGACTTAAATGGCTTGGATAGCGTAGATTATGTAGGTAAAAATAATCCATACGCCGTTGCTAATCGACTCAAAAATAAGAATAGTACCAATCGTATCATGGGTGCAATTACAGGACAATATGTTGTATCAAAATATTTGACACTAAGTTCTACTATAGCTGCTGATTATATAAGGCTAAATGAAACTAGATTTAGACCAGGTGAAGGCTTCGCAACAGAAAAAGATATCATAAGGTCAGCTGCTGAAAATAATAGCTCAGAAACGATGGTTGCCAACGAAAATAGCTTAACTTTTAATAAGTTTTATGGCAACCATTCTGTTAACATTTTAATAGGCAACGCTTTTCAATCCACAGAACAGCGTAATGAATTTGCTCAAGCAATCAATTCCCCCTCTGATGAATTTACGAGTATCAGCGCTACAGACCCTCAATTACTGGATTCGATCTCAAGCTATGAACCAAGCTGGAAACTCATGTCGTTCTTTACTAGCCTAAATTATGTTTTCAAAGGGACATATGTGCTAACTGCAAATTTCAGGGCAGATGGTTCATCAAGATTTGCCAAAGGCAAAAGATGGGGTTATTTTCCATCTATCGGCGCCGCTTGGAATATAAGTTCAGAACCGTTCTTAAAAAAGAATAAAACAATTAATGAATTAAGACTGAGAACAAGTTACGGATTTACAGGAAACCAGGAAGTGGGATACTTTGGCTCCTATAATGCACTCGTCCCCGCAATCTACAAAAGCCAGCCAGGAGTACGCTTAGGCTTTATCGGAAATCCAGATTTTACCTGGGAAAAAACAACCCAGTTTAATGTAGGCCTCGACCTCGCAATATTTAAAAGGATTGCTGTTAATGCTGATTTTTATGTAAAAGAAACACATGACCTGCTCAACTATATTAGCCTCCCAGGTATAAGCGGTTTCTCCAGTTATATCGTTAATGATGGAAGAGTTAGAAATACAGGTGCCGAATTAAGCATATCAGGTAAAATCTTAACACGCAAGCTTGGCTGGCAAACAACTTTTACTGCCGCATATAACAAAAACAAAATCCTTCAATATCCAAAAACCCAAGATCCAATTGGTAATTATAATGGTTACCAAACCTACACTGGTATAGGAAGTGCTATTGGTGCATTCTATGGATATAATGCCTTAGGCGTATACCGTAATAGTACTGATGTAAAAGTTAAAAATGGCACTGATAATACCAACCCTTTTAGAGGTGGAGACATCATCTTTGAAGATTTGGATAAAAATGGAATTATCGATCAACGTGATAGAAAAGTGATCGGTAACAGTAACCCCGACTTCTTTGGTGGGTTTTCTAACCTATTTTCCTATAAACGATTTGATCTTACCATTTTCATGGATTATGCGCTTGGAAGAGAGGTATATAATTTCCAGCGAGCATCGCTAGAGGCAATGTCCAATTATGATAATCAGTCAACGAGCATCAATACGCATTGGCGTGCAGATGGTGATATAACTGATATCCCAAGAGTTTTACATAATGATCCGGTAGGGAATGCCAGATTTTCAACACGATGGATAGAAGATGGCTCCTATTTAAGGTTAAAGGCCATAACCATAGGTTACAATATTGCAGCTAGAGAAAATAGAAAAATCTTCAAAAGCGCAAGAATTCTGCTAACGGCACAAAACCTTTATACATTTTCAAAATACAAAGGTTATGGACCCGAAGTAGCCAGTATCACAAACCCTGTCAATTATAGTATCGACTATGGTAATGTGCCCCAGTTAAAAACATTTATGATCGGGTTACACCTAGGACTATAATATTGGAATTAAGATTTATTCAACCAAAAAATTATGACAACTATTCATTTTATAAAAAATAAAGGCACTGGATTATTATTGGCTGCTCTTGTTTTAATATCGCTTTTCACCCCGTCATGCAGTAAATTTCTTGATGCAAAACCCAATGACGTAGTCATAGACAAAGATTTTTTTGAAGATTTTTATGACGCAGATTATGCATTAAGGGGAGCTTATGCAGGTTTACAGCCACTTGTTGAGTCGATGTTCGTTACCGGAGAAATGAGAGCAGATTTAGTGAAGCCCGGCACTGGTGCAGATCTTAATTTACTGCAGTTGGCAGAGCATCAGATAACCGATAAAAACAAATATACCAACTGGAATGCCTATTACGATTTGATCAATAGAGCTAACTACCTGATTAAAAACATTCCTAAAGTGCCTAATGATCCAAATAACTTTACCAAAGCTAATGCCCGTCAATACGTAGGTGAAGCTTATTTTTTAAGATCAATGGCCTATTTCTACTTAGTTAAAAATTTTGGCCCAGTCCCGCTTGTTGTAAAACCAACAGATGACGTAAATGACATTATGCATCTACCCGCAACTGCAGAAGATGTTGTTTTAGATACGGTGGAAGCAAATTTGAACATGGCACTCTCAATGGTAAATAATGTAATCCTTATTCGTCAGCCCAACCTAAATTTTTCAGAAAGTCCTGATGGCAAAAGAACCAGAGCAGTAACTGGTAATGTGAATACCTTACTGGCGGATGTTTACCTTTGGCGCAATAAATACGAACAAGCAAATATTGCTATACAGCGGATCTATACCGATGGTAAATATAATTTTATTAGTAGCGGTTCATCTATCGCATTTTTTGATCTCTATACGGCGTTAGACCAAGTCTCGGAACCAATATTTCATATTAACTTCAACTACAATTTCAGAGAAACAAATTCCTTAATGATGTTAACCTCTGATGATCCTGCGTGGGGCGGACAATACATGGTAGCACCCGCCGATGATATCGCAACTAACTGGGCGCAAACTTTGGTAAAATCTGGAGATACCCTCAGAATTCAGGGAGATGTACGTGGATTTGGCGCTTCCTATGCTGGAAGCTCTCCATATTACAATAACTTTAATAGCACAAAAAAGGTCATCTGGAAGTATCTTGGCACTGGAAAGATTGCCCCGTCAATCTTGGCCATTAATCCACTAATTAGACAGCCATACCGTAGTGAAGCAATTTGGCAGGTGTATAGATATGGTGAACTGGTTTTGATGAAAGCTGAGGCATTGAATAGAATGGGGGATAAGGCTGCCGCAATTACACAAATAAATAGAATAAGGTCCCGTTCTGGAGCTACCGATGTAATTCCCGTAACCGTAAATTCTACAACTGAACAGATCGAAGATTATATTTTTAAGGAGAGAGCCCGCGAATTGGCCTTTGAAGGTAAACGCTGGTTTGATTTAGTCCGCCTAGCAAGAAGAGGACGACCTGAAATTCTGAAAAATGCAGTGAAAACACGCATCGGCGTCGCCAGATATAATGAGTTGGGACTCGAAACAAAACTCTCCAATCCTAATTATTGGTATTTGCCGTATAACGCCGAAGAACTCAGACTCAATCCAAATTTAAAGCAGAAAGTATTTTAACAATCTCAATGATGGTCAATGTGCTGCAAGAGTCTGCTGGTCAACCCCAGCTATCAGCCATTGACCATCACTATTACCCAATCCATCATACATCATTCCATCTTCCATCATACATCTTCCATCTTTCCCCATCCCTCTTCCATCTCCTCCCCAGCTATCAACCATTGACCATCAGCCATTAGCCCTCTCCATCTTCCATCATACATCATACATCTTCCATCTACTCCCTCACCTTCACCCTCACCCCCTCACTATGTGTCGAAAATTCTGGCGCATACATAGACTGTAAACTCGTAATCCCATTAGAGAAATTTCCGGTATGGGTAACCCTAAGTTCATACTCAAATACATAGGTCCCTTTTGGCATATAACTAATAAAAAAATTCGTACTGGCATCTTTTGTGCTTTCATAATAGCCAAGTCCATCTTGATATTTATAACGGGAAATTACATTTGTAGGTTCAAAACCGGCTGACCGCATGTCTTTCAAATGTAGATATTCCATTGCCCGATCTGCATAAATCTCTATCCTCACTTTAACAAGATCTCCTGGTACAAGCACATTTATTGCGGTTAATGGCGTAAGTACATTTCCTTTGGCAGATTGTTTTTGTAAAAAGAGCTGTTTATTGATCTTTATGCCAGTTGCTGAAGGAGTAATCTTATCTAACTGCTCAAAATATTGCCAATATAAAGCACCCCATGCCACTGTTTTATTGTTGTTTTTGATGCTTACAGTCCCCATTTCTGGTTTCACCTTAAGTCCATCTATAGTGGTCTTTTGATATCCTGTACCCGCTTCTTTAGGCCCAGCGGCTATGCCCATTGCTTCAAATGATTGATTCCCAATTTTGATTTCAGGTTCATTTGTTTCCGATAAAAGATCATAACCCCGCATTAATAGCGCATAACAAGCGGCAGTAGTAGCCTTCGTTGTTTTCCAATCATTGGTTTGTTTATTTTTTAACAGCCATATTTTCATTTCTTCTACAGCAACATGATCTGCAGCAATTTCATCAAAAGCTTCTATCAACAGCGCCTGGGTTTCGATCGGATTTTGGTACCACCACCATCCGCTTACATTGTTTTTCCAATACATGCCCATTTCATCGTTTTGTTGTGCGGTTTGTTTCAACAAGTTGATGATCTTTAATGCCTCAGCCTTATTCCCGTTTCTGTGTAGAATCAAAGCAGCTTGCGCCTGTTGATAGGTATCCAACAACATCCAGTTTGAAGCAATATTTTTAAGATAATAATACATCGCAGTTTTAAATGCTGTATTTTCATTTTTCTGAACAATATAGCTTCTTGCAAAAAGGTAGTGTAATGATAAATGCTCCGTTTTTTTCGCCAAAAGCGCCGATTTATAATCTTTAACCAATTCAAGATCTAAATAAGTTACTGCTTTAGCTAATACCTTGTTAAAATCTGGAAATGCTTTTTCATCTGCCAATCTCATTTTCTGCAATTGCCCCATACCCAGTACAATATGTTGTGTAATGTAGCGGTTCTCTGCCATCCCTGTAAACCATGGAAATGAACCATTCGCATTTTGTATCTGTACAAGCTGTTCCAAATTACTCTTCAGTTCTTGGCTCATTCTGTTGAGGTCGAACAACGTTGCCAAACGCTTTTTTCGCTCACCTTCACTCGTTGCCTGCCTTACCCAAGGAGTTTCTTCCAATAAAATTGATTTAAGTTCCTGGTTTTTTTCCAGATTGGAAAGCAGTGCATTGCCATCATTGCTTTGTTGCCATTGCTTAAATATTTCCTTTATTTTAGGTGAGCTGTTGATGATCCCCATTGCAAAACTGTTGGCATAAAACTTACTAAATGTTTGCTCGGCACATTCATGTGGATATTCCATCAGGTAGGGAAGGGCCTGTATCGCATACCAGATTGGATTAGCAGTAAACTCGAAAGTTAACGCCTGATTTTTTAAAGTAGTAGAAGCCCCTGAGAGCAGCAGTTTGTCAAACTTGAAGGTTTTACTCGTGTTGCCACGAACGTTTAAAGGCATACTTTCGGTAATTAGCATCGCATTAGGTAAAACTGGAAGGGTCATTTCTTCACCATCACTATATTTTCCAGCCTGTGCCAAAACTTTATAGGTAATCGCATTAATCCCAGAAGGAATAACTAACTGCCATTTTAAAACCCCATTTCCGGTATTTATGAGCTCAAAATCTTGAACTGACGCATTTTCAACACTTAGAATTTGAATAGCCTTTCCAGTTAGCGCATTTTTTAATTCAAGAACCGCATTCCCCCTTAGCGTATTCCCCGAAAGATTATTCAGCTTTGCACTCAACAAAATGGTATCTCCTTCACGAAAGAAACGCGGGGCATTGATAGAGATAGCCAATTGTTTTTGGGTAATCAGCTCATTGCTAATGGTTGCTGTTTTTAGATCTTTGGTATGCGCAAACCCCATCATTTTATACCTGGTCAACGATTGGGGAATGGTAAATTCAATATTGATTTCACCTTTCTCATTGGTTAACAATTGCGGATAAAAAAAAGCAGATTCGTTAAAATTGCTGCGTGCAACTACGTTGTTGAGTTTTGTGGCACCTGTTTTTTTATATGCTGTTGCATTAAATTCCATGGTGTCCATTTGTATGCCAGGTATTTTATCGATCAGATCGGCTGCTAGTCCAGATTGTCTTCCTTCTAAACGCTCTAAACGAACATCACTATCTGGGGCAGCGCTAATCGTTGATATTGAACCGGTTACACTACGCTTTGATCTAACACCATAACCAGCAACAACAACTTCATTCATGCTCGTACCTTCAGAAGTTAAAAGAATATCCAATCTTCTGCTCTTCCCAACTTTTGTCCCATAGGGCTTATATCCAATATAGGTTATTTTAAGCTCGTCGCCAGCCTCGGCATTGATACTGTAAACGCCAAAATAATTTGTTGTTGTAGTAAATCTACCCACTTTAACGGTTGCTCCAGACACAGCATAACCTGCATCGTCAATGACTATACCATAAACAAGATTGGTTTTTTCAAGTTCTGCTAGCTTTTTTAAAGCCTCTGGCGACATGCCTCTTTTTGTCTTATTTTTAATGTTCTGCAGATAATTTCTATAACTAAAATTATAGCCGCCATAATAGCTATAACCATACAGGTTTAGGCTTTCGTAATTATGATATTTTATATCATAGTAAGCGTTGCTCCTCAAAAACCATAGATATCCTCCCTGGTAAATTTCGTTGGATTTGAAATTCCAGATAAAGGGATCGTAATCATAAGACAAATGAATGTTCTCACCCCAATCCATTGTTTTGAAATCGTCTAAAGATGCATCATATAAAGTGGCCACCATTTCTGCCATCTGTTTCTCACCATTTTTATTGCTGATCTGTAGTTTCCAACTTTCCTTTTCCCCTGGTTGTAATTTATTCCTGAAAGTTAAAAACTTAAGTTCCATTTGCTTTTCTTTATCAACAATGGAAACTTTTTGCAATGAATTATAGACCGTACCATGGTGCACCATAGAAAATTGTACGGCAAAACCATCCTCAAAATCAGCCCTTGGTTTAACCTTTACAATGCTTTGCTGAGGAGAAAGAGCTAGCCAAACTTTTTCAACAACTTTATGCTTATAATAAACCTCATAATAGCCCTTGCTATTTTTGGATAATCCAGCAACCCTGAAAATGGCAGCTTCGTTGGGTGCTATCGAATTTTTTTCAGCAATAATCCATTCCGTATTAGACTTAATTTCAGTACTTCTGTCTCCATATACCAAGATATAATTTGTTGTAGAGGTCGTATCATTCCGCTCATTTGTGGCAGTTAATTTGACTCGATAATATCCCGGAACCAGATTTTTAGTGCTATAATTCAAATTTCCAATGCCATCCTCGATAGAGAGGTTTTCACTGAACTGATTTTTTCTGATAGGCCACTTCACAACTACCAATTCGTCTTTATAGGCCTCGGTAGGGAAGGTCTTGATGAAATCTTCTTTACTTAAAGTATAATTTTCTGCCTGAAGTTCGCTGTTGTTGACCAGCCTATCTGGTGTTTGTAAAATTTGCCATTCTGCTTTAACCGTAGCCTTTATTCGTTCCCCGTTTAAATTCGAAACCACAAAAGGGATACTATCGGTTTTCGTGGCTATAAAAAGAACCGGTGGTGGAGATATAGCTAGAACAATATCATTTTTGCCAACCCTGATCGTAGTAGTTTTTGTTCTTGTCTCTCCATTGAGGTCTGTAATGTCAGCCCGAATTTCGTAATTGTAGCTGCCTTGCTGGTCTGGTGCCTTTGCATAAAAATCCAATTCAAATTTGCCATCAACGCCAGTTAAAGTCTGGCCAATTGCAATTTGTTTTCTGCTGTAATTTTGGGGGCGATAGCTACTGTAATCATAAATAGGAGCACTAAAAATGGTATACTTTACTTTAGCATTAGCTATTACATATCCCGAAAAGGCCATTGCACTTCCTTTTACTTTTACACTGTCGTTTAGTTGATAGCGCTGCTTAGGCGGGTCAAATACAACTTCAAATGTTGGTCTTTTGTATTCTTCTACCTGAACACTAATACTGCCATAGTCGGTAGTCAGTTTCATCTGCCCATTTAATTTCCCCATGGGGATAGTAAATGAGCCCTGAAATGTACCATAGGCATTGGTGGTGAGTTTAACAGTCTGTATTTCTTGACCATTAGGGTCATCAAAAGTGAGTTCAATAGTTTGCCCAGGTAATATTGTATTCTTGTAGTTTATGTTTTCAATAAATAGTCCTTTGTAGTATATGATTTGTCCAGGACGATAAATCGGACGGTCTGTAAACAAGATTATTCTTTTTTCATCATTTTTATCTTCCCTGTAATACCTATAATTGTCAATTTCAATTTCAACAGAATCTATCCCTTTATTTACAATCGTCCTATTTACGTTTGAGGTAAGTTGGGTAGATACAGCATAGCCCAATTCATCTGTTTTTAAGATTGGATGTTTAATAGGGCTTGCTTTATAACGCGTTGTAATATGTTGGATATTTACCCCTTTTAATGGATTTCCATTGTTGTAATCAGTAACAAAATAATGGCTCAGCGTGTCGTCTAATTTTCTATTGTTCACCGAGAGCGTAGTCACCGTGAAATTTGTAACGGCATAAAGGGTATTAGCTTGGTTAGTATTGGTGTTTTGTGCAATTATGAAATACGTTCCAACAGGAAGGCCATCCAATTTATCAATCAAGGTATGGGTTAAAAAATCTGTTGATTTGGGCAATGTTACAGACCATGATTTTAAACTTTTCTTGTTTGACATGAATTTTTTAAATTCAATAGCATTATTGATTCCCAAAAATTGATCATCTTGCAATGACCTTTTATAAAGCTGTAAATAAACCGTATCGAGATTTTTATAAGAAAGTTGTAATAGAGCAGGCTGATTTGGTAAAAGCTGAATCTTGTTTTTTAAAGTTAATTCTTTTGCTTTGATCTGTAGTATCAGATTTTTAGCGTTTTGTGCACCAATACTTTCGGGATAAGCTGCAATTGCTTTATTGGCAAGCGCTATTGCTTTGACCAAGTGCTGCTTGCTTGTATCTGCTCCAAATTGATTGTTTTTAAGCAATGTGGCCTGTTCAAATAAAATGTCTGCATAAACAATAGATCCCTTACTTTGCGCTGCCAAAACGTTCAAAGCGTTGTGATACAGCTCTTCAGTTTCCTGATTTGGATTGCGTTGGTAGATGAATTTTAGCCTTTTGAAGTCAATATCAGCCAAGGCTGCAGTATTTCCATTTGAGATGTGAAATTGATCAAGGTTTCTGAATATTTTTATAGCTTCCAGATAAAAAGATGAGCTATCACTTTTTGGTAATGTGGCATTCAAAAACGTTTGTCGATCTGCCAGCCAAATAGGGTTGTTTAAATCAACCTGATCATCGTTAGTTTCGGTAATATTAACTTGTGTATTGGTAAAAACATCAATCGCCCGATGCGCTAAAAGATCGTATAAGGTTGGTCTAAATATTCTTGTTCGCTTGTCGCCCAATAGAACCTCATCTAAAACATCAACCTTAGTTTGTTGTAAAATTTCTCTTTGCGACAATGAAGCCAAATAGTTTTTGATGATTTCCTCATTTAACTTTTGGATGGACCAGGTATTGATATCATCACCGATAATGGCTTGAACGTTTGTTCTTCCCATAATTATATAACTGTTGTTCTGGTAATAATTCCAATAGGTTTCCGCCAATAGCGACTGAAGTATGCTTTTCTCTGGCTGTTTGGCCAAAGTGATATCCTCTTTCAAGTTGGTCAATATATTATTGAAGGCATTTTCCTCCAGATAACTTTGAAATAGCATGCGGTAAATCACAGCCTTGATCATCATTGGGGCATTTCCAGTCGTACGGGCCTGCTGATAAAATACAGTGCTCAAGGCCAATGCTTCCTTGGGTTTGGCAACTTGAGCCAGAGAATCTATTTTATAGAAATCACCTATTGAATATTTTTGTGCATTGGCAACACAAACATTAAAAACAAGTAGTGCGAAGAAGAGGCGTAATGGTCTTTTCATGAACAGTAATTTAGATAAGGATGGCAACAGTGTTAAAAATCCATAAACAATAAACCTTTTTAGCAATTGGTGTTAGTATTTAATGGATAAAATGACAAGGGACAAATTACACAATAATTTGATCCTTCAAACTAGTCATCATTTCGTTTTCTACGGTAAATTCAAATCATTTTACTCGTGGTTTGTGATTATACAGTTTACCATTCCCGATGCAGTAACATGTCTATTCTCATTTGTGCACTTCCAACCTTCCAACATAACCCTAACACTAAGTCCCGTCACACATCTTCCATAATCCATCATATCTCTTCCATTTACCTACACTATACCTACCATTTACCTACACTATATCTATACCTTACCTATTTTTGATATAGCTTTCTTGATTTTTGATAGATTAAATAGCAAAACAAAATACACTAAGTATTATCCCAAACCTCATAAGTTTTGAAACCTATGAGGTTTGTAAAATCTATCAGGTTTATAATTATATTTGCAAAATAAATTAGCGCCTAATTTGAATTTTGCAGAATTAAATATAAATAAACCTACTTTGGTTAAAACCAACATTGCTCTCTTTAAGACCAATGCTGGTACGGTTTTAAGAAAACCTCATCCGATATATAGATCAAATTGAGACACGGATGAAGAGAAGTTTACAACTAGATTTTCTTAGGTTCTTGGGTGTGATATTAGTAGTAGTACACCATGTTCCATTTTCTGATAAAAGTAGCTTTGGTAAGTTTATTTCCGTTGTGCAGACAGGAGGATGGGTCGGTGTTGATTTATTCTTTGTTTTGAGTGGCTACCTGATCGCAGGATTGATGATCAAAGAGTATAAAGCCAATCAATCTTTTAATCTCAGGTTATTTCTGATCAGACGTGGGTTTAAAATTTATCCCGCCTATTATTTTTTTATTACCTATCAGTTTTTTTACCGAGCTTTCTTTACCGATTACCCGCAAAGGCTCAACAGGTTCTTTCACGAAGTGTTTTTTATTGCCAATTATCAAAAAAACAATAATGGACATTTATGGTCGATCAGTGTAGAAGAACATTTTTATGTTTTACTCGCTATTGCATTTGTGTTCATGATCAAGTATAAAAAGGTGACCATCAAAACGGTTTTTATATTTTACCTCACTTTGTTGGTAATAGGGCTGGTATGCAGGACATATAATTTCATCACATATCCCACCTACGATTTCGATAGAGATTATACCAGAAGCCACATCAGGTTTGATGCCATGTTTTTTGGTGTACTACTTGCATTCCTAACCAGTTATAGAAAAGATTTCATTACCAAATTGGTAAGGCATAAATACCGGTTGTTTTTTTTATTAGGCTGCGTTTCATTTATCGCAACAAACTTCATTTATGGAAGATATGAAAATCGGATTATTTCTGTAGTTAATTTAGCTGTTAACCCCATCTGTTTTGGTTATATCATGATATTTTTGGTCAATTATAACCAACCAAAGTTTCTTAAACTGATTAAGCCACTGTCTTTTATTGGTGTATATTCTTACTCTATTTATCTGTTCCACATGCATTTTCTGATGCTCAGCCTAACGTTGTTCAAACCCGCCTCTTTCGGGTTTTATGCTGGTTACATCAGCTTTGCAATGATTGGCGGAATTCTAGTGAGCAAATGTATAGAATACCCTTTCTTAAAGATTAGAGAAAAATACTTTCCAAGCGGCTACCGTCAGAAAGTTATTTAACCATCCTGAGCTTTCAGCCTCAGTCTTCAAGCTTAGAAGCTAAATATTAACCATCCTATGCTTTGAGCTTTGAGCTTTAGTCTTTAAGCTTAGAAGCTAAATATTAACCATCCTATGCTTTGAGCTTTAAGCTTTAGTCTTTAAGCTTAGAAGCCAAATATTAACCATCGAGGGCATCACCGCCCAGTTAACCACCATGCGCTTTAAGCTTTAAGCTTTAGTCTTTGAGCTTAAGCTAGCTCCAAAATCATCTGAATATTACACCTTTCATAAGGAGATGGAATCCCAGTCACCTTTTTAAAACCCAGTTTATGATAAAGATGAATAGCTGGCTTAAGGATAGTATTACTTTCTAAGTAAAGTTTTTTAGCACCTAATGCCTTTGCTTTTTTTATACTGGCCTGACCTAATAACTCCCCAATTCCTTTTCCCTTTGCAGTATCTGAAACCGCCATTTTAGCCAATTCGAACATCTCATCGTCCATTTTAATCAGGGCGCAGGTACCAACCGGTTGATCATTATAAAGAGCGATCAAAATTTCCCCACCTTTATCTAAAATATATTCATTTGGATGGTCTAGCGATTTATAATTAGGGGTGTTCGAAACCTAAGGTCCTTTAATAAGGAGATTTGGATTTCCCCCGCAAGCAATAACAATCTGTATTGTTATTAACTCGTCTATTTCCAGCGCTATCCTTCTTTTAGCTGTTTTAA
>Ga0247810_10000193_pt1 | contig 95500 bp, 88 predicted proteins | sample UWRJL119311C1_FD_179918 | JGI IMG/M metagenome (GOLD analysis project Ga0247810, IMG submission 179918) | Plant litter microbial communities from Arlington Agricultural Research Station in Wisconsin, United States - UWRJ-L119-311C-1 | ecosystem: Environmental > Terrestrial > Plant litter >...
GAGGATCTCGCTACCCAGTAGCCCGAGCTGCGAAAATGGGCAAGCATGAATAGCCGAGCATCGTTCGCGTTGTTCCAGGGCGATGTTTTATTTTTTGTATTGTGATATTTATATAGTAGATACTGACACGACGGCGACGCTGTAATACCCACCCCATCTGGTCAGCCAAGATCTATTCACCAAGACGCGCGGCCGATAAGACACAGCTTTAGACGGATTATGCTTTTGATTCAAAATACATCTGAGAATCTAAGTAAAAGCAAAAGGCAGAACGCTACTATCAGTTACAAGCGTGCCGGTGGGTTGCTGCTACATGGTTTCCCCCCCCAGGCACACGGAAGTTCCACCTCCAAATGCATGCATACAACTACAGTTCAATCATGGCAAGAGGGCTCGGAGAGGTACAAGTTCCCGAAAACACCCTTCCATCCAACAAAATACCCGCTCGCTCGAGATGTTCGTCAGAAATCGGTCGTGCCCCATACCCTAGTCATTATGTTATGTTCATGTTTCCCCACACTCCGCAAACCTAGACACCTTAGAAACCACCATAGCCGGTGGCCTGGGGAGCAAATCCGTTCGTCTGTCCAAAGTTGGCGGGAGATTGACGGCCGGCACCCGGGGCTGCGGTTATCATGAGCCGATTTCCGCCGAGGATAGGCGCATTGCTCTCCTCTTGCACCTGTGACTTCTCGCGCTCCTTTCGCTCATCGTTATCCTTTTTCAAGGTAGCAATGGTTGCGGCTTGTTGTCCCAGGTAGTTGATCATAAATGGCATGGTAAAGTCGGTTAGGCCGTGACGCCAGGATATCTCCATGACGAGATGGATAGGGATAAGGTCGTAGCAGGCATACAACATGCCGACGTAGCACTCGCGACTACCAATGTCGACAAACTATAGCGGGTTAGTATTGTAATATAATAGTAATAGGTGTAAATCAACTTACGTAGCGGAGTAATTCCTCGACAACATCTGATTTGCCGGAAATGGCAGCGGTCTCAATGGCATCCTTGAACAGCTTGTCCTGTTTCGACAAGGCAATGGATTTCTCCCAGCGCTTGTTCTTACGGTAGATGCTGGCGGCGATTTGACGGAAGAAGACTAGATCATGCTTCTCCAAACGTTGAGCCAAGTCGACGGGGTCATAGTTGTCGAAGTTCTCAACTGAGTCTCGTAATGTTTTGTAATCCTCTTCCTCAATCAGGAGGTCGTTGATCGCAATGTTGACAGTTCTCTTGTTCTGTGGCTGAACGTTGAGAAGGAAGGGCTTGATGAGAGGAATGTTATCTGACTTCTCAAACATCTTGACGACTCGGTTAACATCAATTCTTGGCGTCAGAGCTTGTAGCAGATCAGTCAAGAGCGTTGGTTGTTGTTCTAGATAAAAGTTGAGTGCACGGTAGTAGATTTCCAAGTTGGCAACCTTGACGATGACATCTTTGAAAGAGTGATGCTCCCAAGCAGAGGTGGCACGCTCCATCATTGCGAGAGCTGCATTGTCCCATTCATCGTAATGGCAGTAGAGGAACACAAGCTCGGGCCAAAGGTTGGCTTCCTCGCAGGCACGAATAACCTTTGGGATATTGATACGGCCCCAGAAGAGCTTGAGGTGCTCCATAGTGCGCTCAGGGTGGTATTTGGACAGTGCAATGCCAAGTTCGGTGAAAATGCCCATATGAGCACGTTCAAGACCGAGACCTTGCTCGAGGAGGGCAATGAGCTCATCGAAGTAACCATTACGCTCATATTGCTTGACAAGATCTTGTAACTCCTCGGCATCAATGATCAAATTGAGGCCACAGATTTGTGCAAGGCGGAACTCCTTCTTCTCAACACAGGCAGAATTGACCTGCTTCCACACCTTGATGTTGTTTGCCTTTCGGGCACACTCAACTGCAGATTGATACTCTTCTAGATGAACCAAAGTGGTAGCAAGCTTAGCCCAGTTAGAAATGCTGGTGAAGAAGATCTTAGCAGCTTGATGAAGACCCTCCTCATAGGCCTTATCACCAGACTGCTCAATATCCGCAACGTTGGTGCCTCGTAGGAAGTCCTCCAACTCGCTCAGCTGGTCAGTACGAGCATAGGCAAATGCTAACGCGGTATCGATAGGTGGCTCTCGAAGAGTCTTTCGCGCCATACGCAAGAACTTGATCACATCTTCGTCCTTGCCAGCATGAGTGGCGATTTCGATAACCTCGTTGTAGTTGCTTGGGTCCTCTGCACGAATATAAGATTCAATACCATCAGTAACACGAAGGCCATCCAACTGAGCCTTGGCGACTCTGCTCCAAACCTCTGGAAGCTCCACGCCCTCTGCAAACGCCTGTGCTCGATCGATGCTAACAATGTGCTCGACGAGGATGTTGACTGCGCTGACATGGTCATTGATCTTCTTGTACACTTCCAAAGCTTCCTCAAAGAGTCCGACCTCAGTACAAATGTTCGCAACATCAGGAGCGTTGTAGGCATCAAGTCTGTGTATGTAGTCCATTACTCGGCCTTTATCGGCTTTGGTGGCAGTAAGAATGAGCAAGTTCTGAAGACTTTCATTGTCGCTGAATGATGACGGCTCAAGGACAATCTTCTCAAGCAACTCAATGAGCTCTCCAGGTAAGTCGGCCTGAAGGAACGAGGATACTGCGACTGAGACCTTTTCAGGTTCTGTGCTTTCTGGTACAGCTGTCGAAATAACTTGATCAATGACGGAACGACGATGCATGTTGTTTCCACTGAGGACAAAGGCCCACAATTCGGCATCAGCTCTCTCAAGCAGGTACCGAGCTTGAGCCTTGAACATGGAGTTCTCATTTGTGATGCTCACAAGTTCAATATCGTTCTGGCCTTTCCGGTACGCAATGTATGCAAGGTTAGGATCTCTCTTCTCACAGTATTTACCAACTGTTAAAGTATCATATTGGTCGTTCTCTTTGAGAAACTTTTCTGGATTCGAATTTGAGTCTATGTATATCTTAGCGAGGGCGTTGTAGACGGCTTGTTGTTGGTTGCCAGCAGCGAGTGTAGCCTCTAGGAATGGCAAAAGAATCTTTAATCGGTTGCGGCTCTCCACCTCACTCACAAGCTCATCGATCGGGACAGAGGCCGGGTTAACGGTAGAGAGGAGGTTCTTGATGATCGACTCTTCGCAGTCCACATCCAGTAGGCCACCAACAACCGCTGGTGTTCGGGCAGGGTTGACACGCTGGACGTATACCTCAATCGACTGGAACTGCTTATTCTGGTAGAGGTAGAGGACGAGGTCATGGATCATGTTGAAGCGGTCGCAAACAATGATGAGTGGCAATTGTTCAGCAAGCTTAGCTTCCTTCAAGAAGTTCTTCACCTTGTTGGGGTCGTAGTGATTGCTGTCGCGACAAATACGCTCAACCTCTGTAAATTGGCCCATCTTGGTAGCAGCCTCAATGTACTTGAAGTTGACATCCTGATCTTCGCTTAAGTTCACGATACTGCCCAGGTAATAGAAAAGACCTTCGGAAGTCTTGTATTTCTCGAACAGATCAATGAGACGGGTCGGTCCGAGCAAATCAGAGTACTTGGTAGCAATTTGGACAACAGCAGCCAAATTTTGACGGATGTTTGTTTTTAACATAGCATCGAGGCAGTCTAGCGATTGCTCTAAGGATAATCGACCAAAGAAACCGGTGAGCCAGTCTTGACTGAATGTAGGAGTTGCGACAATATTGACAATCACTCGCTTGATGGATTCGGGATCTTCATAGTGCTCAAGAGCGCGCTGAGAAAGACCTGCTTGCTCACAGAGCTTTGCAATGCGTGGTCTATCGTAGTGAGAGAACATCTCGTTTCCGAGAATCGCATCAGCAACTTGAGGAGCGTTGACAAGATTCATCTCCAGAAGACGAGTCTGTAGTTGAGCTTGCTCAGGTCGGTTATCCTTGAGGGCATCGAGGAGGAAGGCGGTGGCAGGCTGTACCATTCCTTGTGACTGGAATACATCCACAACACGTTCGACGTCAACTAGGGAGCCACCCTCGTGGTTCGCAAGCTGAGTAGCAAATTCAGCACCCTTCTCTGGATTGATGCGCACAATATGTTGTAGCAACTGGACGAAGTCTGGCTGATAACCAGCCTGCGTTGAATATGGTAAGATCTTCTCGAACTGCCCAGTCTCAGCAAAGGCAGCAACCACCTTAGCTGGGACATTTGCACGAAGGTAGACACTAAGTGCAAGATTCAAGTCATGTGGTCGGACAATATCACCTAATTCCTCAGAGCAGTCAAGCTTGTTCTCCTTCAACCACTTCTCAAGGAGGTGTTTACGGTTTTGTGCTAGTACCGGTCCAACAAGTTCCATAGTTTCAATTTTGTTCAGAGATCCCTTGTCGAGAAGGATACCAAAGTATTGAAGAGATACAGCCAACTGTCCCTGCTGTTGTGGTACGGACTGGAATCGGCGAATTGTTTGTAGAGTACGGAGGAACCCACGAGGCGAGCTGGCGGCAATCTTGACTGCTTCTCCGTAGTTTCCGGCGCTGAAGAGTTGTTCAAACTGGTTTGCGTATAGGTCATCAGCACCGGGTAGTCCTGCCCTAGAAGCAAGTTTAACCGCGAGAGCTGAGTTTGCTGGATTCAGCAGCAGGTATGGGATGATCGTAGACTCGTCAATTGTAACTGCCAGCACTTGTCCCTTACGATTCACACCAACGATTCCCGATGATTCCGAATCGATTGTAGTAACAAAGATGGTTTCGTTTGAAATGCGATTCATGAACATGTGGGCGCCAGTTTCGAGGTCGTAAAGGTGGATGAAGCCGTACTTGGTCATAACGTATGCGATGCCATACTTTTGCGAAACTTGCATCGCAACTGGGAAATCACTACCTGCCTCTGGAGGGAAGTAGAAGTCAATGGCTTTCTTTGGGAAAACTGGATTCGAGGCTTGGTGATCGACCTCTACAACGTGTAGTTTTGCGCCGGTGGCTGTACGGACCACGAAAGTGAAGACCTTGGTATCTGTGGGAGCACCCTCGAGACGTAATGTTCCAAATGCTGCAGCGTGTCCCTCAATAGATTGACTGATGCCGCGATCCCGAGAATAAAGCTGCATAGCACCTACTACTCTCCCTGCTGATGGTGGGTTTGATATTCCAATACAGACCATCCATTTGCCGTCATCGCTGACACGATAGTTAATGATTTGACAGTCCTAGTACATGTTAGTAAAATTTCTCCTATTTTGTGCCGTGCAACATACATTGAGATTTGGATTTCTCTTGAAAACCTCCACAGGGGCAGCTTGGTTTGGATCAAAGACATCCCAGTGATAAACCGTGGTCTCTGTTACTAAACCAATCGAAGTCTCGCTGAACCATTTCCAGAAGACGACATCTTCATTCATGGTAGCAGACTTCAACTTTGCCTTTGCACCAAGGTCGAATATTTGTAGCGTCCGGGATTGTGCTTTTAACGCAATAATCTGCTTGCTCCAGTGCATAATAGCACTGTCTGCCTTGATGGGGCGTCGGACAGGTGCGGCTGTGACATTTTTGAGGTCGACAATGACAACCTCGGAGGCTGTTGCCTCATTATTCTTCTTCTCTCGGATACAGATGAAGGAGTCGGACTCTAGTGTCTGGCAGGTGTTAGATGATGATAAAAAGTGCCACAAGTGATAAAAGGCTTACACAAGTGTTGAATCCAATCGAGGAGGGCTAGAAGTTGATGTCAGTAAGCTAATGTTGATGAGCTGGTCTGATCGCGCGCTGGCGACCCCCAGTGCTGAAAGTACTCACGTCGACACCAACACTCGTCAACTAAAGTCATCCGTTAGCTCTGCCATGATAGGATGCGATCTGCCATGAGGTTGAAATCATACCTGGAGCAACTCCGTGAATTTGATAGGCAGCGTATCTGCCATTGCGTATGTTTGCGCTGGGGCGCTGTATTACCCAGAACTGTGCTCAATGCGGGACAAATGAAGAGAAGACAGTAACGAAGTGAATGAGTGTAATGCTCGTAATGGCTCCCGGAAGAAATTGGGATCTGAGTGAGATGGCTGTTGCGGAATGATTACTATGAGATCGTGTTGATTGCAGGTGAAGCTGCTCCAAATCGTGTCCAAGTCAAGGTACGCTAGGCCGGATTGAGGTTACCCCTGTCACCCCCGTGTTATTCATTGCCTGAGGCTAATGAGACGAGGCTCCAACTGAGAATAAGACCTTGATGGCAGGAACTGTGCTTAATGTAGAACCACTGCTTGTCTTAATCGTGTCAAAAGTAGAGCTAAAGAGAAATATGATGCAAGCAATTAGTTTTACTTCAAACATTGCGTACGAAATTATTACACCACACCTACTCAGATGGCAAACAGCAATTACTATTTATTTGTACGGGTAGTGACATATGTGACAGTGCTAGTTATAGCTTCAATCACATTCAGTCTTGCAGATCATACTAAATCAAGATTTGTGACGCTGGAAAGGGGAGAGAGTTGTTCGCCTCGTGCTTTGACGTGCTAGATAGCTATCTAGATAAGGCAACAATGCATGTAGTATCTGAACACTTATAACACTAAAATCTATTTGGGCAATTGCAATGATATCAGCTGTTTTATAAAAGAAGATGCCCATCATCCAAATCTCGCGAAGTCTAGACAATATGCAGGCTTGTGTCCAGCAACAGTGCAAGTCGTAAGAAAGAGAGACACGTATTGGTCAACAGCTATTATGATACTCGTAGTATTTTATACAGAAGATCTATATACCAATAGAAAAGCCGTTATAATCTAACAATCTACCCGCCCATATAAATACAAAGAGAAGTGTGTGTGCCCTTTCGGTACAGTATGCTTATTAAACAATGTAGACCCAATTTACCAAAAACTCCGGGTATCTATGTGCATTAAGGTTCCCACTCAAAGCCATCATCGAGGAGTGCTCTAGGCGGCAGCCATCTCAATCTTCTTCCCCTTCACTGATTTCCACTCGATCGCTAATGAACCGATAATCGTCAAAGCAGACATGATCGTGGCAGCAAGGAACACCTGCGTGAGAGCATCGTTAAAAGCCAGGGTGACACCTGGTAGACTCTTTTTGTCGACTGTCTTCTGTATGGCGGTTGCGCCGGTGTTTAAAATGATCAGAGGATCGAGTTCGGGTGCAAATTTCTTCAGCCCTTCCACCAGCTTATTGGAATAGATGTTCTGGCCAATGGAAACAAAGAGTGCGCCACCGAGTGTTTGTAAGAATATTATGATGGAGGTGCCGATGGGAACCAAGCTAATATCTAAGACGGTTTGGACTGCAATCAAGGGTTGTTGCATGCCCAAACCGATACCAATTCCTGTAATTGCTTGATACCCAATCCAATACGAGTGATTGGATTCTGGTGTAAAAGTATACATGAGTCCAACCCCGATGGATGAAATGACTGATGAGGCTATCATTAAGGGGGCATCTGAGATAAGTCAGTAGGTATTCCAAAGGTGATAGAGTATATGAACTTACAGTAACCTAGGACGGTAACACCAATTCCAGCAATGATCGAGACAATAACAAGTGTCAAGATCATAGGCAAATTCATGATTCCACTCTTGAAAGCAGATGCGCCTTTGACAGCCTGGAACCAGAGAGGCAAGAAGTAGACGAGTGCCAAAAAGAAGGATCCGAAAAAGAAGGTATACCAGCTGGCTGCTGCCATGCTTCGATTCTTCATTATGCTAGGAGGAATAGTCGCAGCGTCTTGCTTCCAGAATTGAATGCCAATGAAGATGGAGATCAAGACACCAAAGATGACAAACAAGGCGATGATTCTGCCATCTTTCCATGCATACTCAGTTCCACCCCATTTGAGAGCAAGCAGCAGGCAGATGATAGCAGGCATAAAGGCAGCTGTTCCGAAAGGATCGAACTCCATAAGTCGTACCTTCCAGCCCAAACTTGTAAGAGCGGCTCTTGGTGGTGAATGGAAGAAGAAGACAATGAAAGCAACAGTGATGGCACCAATAGGTAAGTTGATGTAGAAACACCATCTCCACGTTGCCTTGTCCGTGAAAACACCACCTAATAGAGGACCTGCTACGCTGGCAATTCCATACATAGCCCCAATAAAACCGGTATACATTGGCCTCTTGGCCAACGGAACGGTGTAGGCGACGATGATCAAGGCACCAGAAAAGATTCCCGCCGAGCCGATACCAGCTATGGCTCTTCCCACAATCAGGGTGACTGAGTTGGGAGCCACGCCGCAGATCAAACTTCCAATCTCAAAGATCGCAATGGCAATAAGGTAAACCCATTTAATAGAGAAGAAGGTGTAGAATTTCCCGAACAGCAGTTGGAATGCGGCAGTAGTGAGGAGATATCTGGTGGAGCACAGGTTAGCATTTCAAAATAACCCCCCCCGTTGTTAATTGACTTACGCAGAGCCATACCATCCAATATCTGTTTGCGAATGAAACTGATTTGTGATGGCTGGAATAGCAGTGGCGATGATGGTGTTGTCCAGTGCCATCAAAAACACGGATAAACACAAGGCTATCGATATCAGGGCAAGCTTAATGCCCGAGGGGTATTCGATGCCCTCTCCAGTAGACATTATTCTGTTCAGCTCCGCTTGCGCCTGTGCAGCCGTGGTGACTTTCTTTAGAGACCCTCGCGTCTCGGTAGCTTCCAGCTCAGCACCATCCTTGGTGTGTGCGGAGTGAGCAGTCTCGGTTTTGGTATGTACTGAAGGCGTAGCATCCCTTGATACTGGCATTCCGCTCTCCTTTGCGCTGGCCTTCTCTGTCGTGGTATACGACGAGGTGGAGGCATTGTCGTCAGTGACCTTCTGTGAGGTTTTCTCGTCCATGTTGAAGGGAGATTTGGTAATGGTCCGAATGGGAAATGCTTCGAACGATTGCAGTGCTTTGGGAGATCTACGGCCAAAATACAACTAGAGCTGGGCTGGACTTTGTATTTATTCTTTTAGGGATGCCTGGCCAAGGCCGAAAGCAGACTGGTCTCGGCGTTCACAGGCCTGTCGTCCTGTAGTAGCTCCCAGAAATCCAGGAGACGGCAGTGGATGCTCGAGCATGAAGTTGCTGCAGATGCAGATTATGTACTGGGGTGACAACCGACCACACCCTCCTTAGCGGGAAGTCTACTTTCTTAGTCACTATGCTTCAGTGGAAGAAAGCTTTCTACACGGTGGGGCTCGGGAGCTGGATCTAGCCGGACCCACTATCGCAGATGATAATCGGACTGAGCAATACCCCGTAGTCCGCACGAAATACCAGAGACACTGCTATGCTATAGAGGAGGAAAAGACGCTGGCCAGGGTGAATGAGATGTACAAGTGACATCTGTGGAAAAAGCGATGACGAGCTCTCAACTGCGCTTTGTGTGCTTTGTTGTTGCTTTGTTCGTTCGGATATACAAAAGGTATTTCCGGCCGAGTGTCTAGAATACGCAGCAGGACTCGGTCCCGGTCTGATGTCCGAAGAGCTGATCGTAAATGAGCATACCGCATTCACGTACGGACAACATCGTACTATTGGTGGCTTTCTCTATATGCGACTATTTAAAGTGCGCCCCAAGGGTTTCTAATTGGCGAGCTGACTTTCTGGGGATCTGTCGATTGCAGTCACGCCAAATGTCAATTGAGAAGCGCCATAAGGGTATCGCATTGCTTAGTAAGAATGAGAAGCTACAAAACAAATTGTACAAGTCCCTCGTGAGTCAAACGGCGATGGCTGAGTCGCATCTTGGGATGGCTCATCGTGCGTCCAAAGCATGTCCCTATGCTCGTCGACCCTAAAGATTCCGATAACCTCATCAAGTGGTCAGGTAGCAACGAATCTGCGCACGTAATTAAAATGTGTCTCTGCTGTGCCTCTGCTGCTTGGCTTCGATATCATTTTCGTGCCTTTGTGTTTATCCTACCGTGAAGGGTGTAATTTGTTAGTAATCACTCGATCGTGTTCGGGCAAAAGAGGAGGCCATAGCTGTAGACGTTCCTCTCTGTTGCTGAGCATAGCTGAGCAGGTTTGACTCTGAACCTGACCCTGTGAATACGTCTTTCTTGCCAGTGGCTGATATTATTCGTCCGCCCTCAGTTCGGACAGACCGTGGGTGGGAAGTAGGAACTGTTCGTAGTTTGTTTCGTAGGGGGCATGTGCCTCTTCTGCATCTGCATCGCCAAGCGAAGTTTATATGAGCGCGCGGGCGAAGGATCCGCGTGCGATTGGCCCATATTAAGCGAGCCAATTCCAGCGTTTCGGCGTTCGCAGTTCGCAGTTCGTCTACGATTATACAAATAAGCCTGTTGGCTATCCCGAGACAGCGATACGTCGTCTCGTCAACAACCTGCGGCGGAGAGGCTTCGCCAAATCTTTCCACACAACATCGTACTTCTAAGCTGGAAAATCACTGTGCTATCAGACGAGCAAGTAAAAAGAGAGAAAGGGAGCCTCCAATCTGAGTGTATGTGAGAGAAACTTAATGGACAGATCTCAACATGTAGATACGCCATCATCATCTCCATTCTCTATGGCATTTGTCGAGAAATGTATAAGGTGACCGATCTTTGTTCCACAACACGTTTACAGTGGACTATACTATGACTCATCCAAATGGAACTATACTGAATGTCCAGCTTCCTCTTCTGTACGTTTCACTGGCCCGTATTTATAGTTTTGATCCAGGTCACCATCTACTAGTGCGTTTGGATTTGTTCTGGTCTTGTTTACAGACACCTAATAAGCTGCGATGTCAGTGGTTCTACGGAAAGCCATATGTCATATATTCCAAGAGTTCTTAGCCTTTGCTGATATTAAGCGTTCATCATTTTCCTTACATACCGCGAAAAGAGAAACCACGACAACCAGGGACTCAAACGGGCTCTTTGGATTATTATATAGTTGAGCTTGTACACGATCCTATTCCCAATAGCTTATGTAACAAGCTACCGCCCTCAACCAACTCCCCAGATTCCCAGTGGATCACCAACCCCAGAACTGCTTCCCTTTTGCCTTTCTCTCTGCAATCTCTTCACTCTCTTAACCAATGTTCCTACACTCAAAGGGCCTATAATTGTACACAACACAATCGCCCAGGTAACCACTAAATAGATATCTGAGCTACCAGTATCTTCGCTGGAAGATGCAAAGAGACCCGTTGTTTCTGCCAAAGAAGCGATGAGAAAGCCAATTTCTCCCCGCGCTGTCATCGCCGTACCAAGCATCGCTGCAGGGTAGAGGGACAATGGGTTCTTGGTTTTGGAGGATGATGAATCTTGTGCTGCTGTGGAAGCAGCTTCTAAAACTGCGCTGGGCGTCCCTGCTATAACTTTCTTCGTTTGGCGCTGCTTCAGAGCTTGTAAGTCAACAGAATCACCAGTATCAGTAGTACTTTGGTTACTATTCTTTGCCTTCTTCGCGTTCCAAAACATACTCAGTCTCGGCCATGGGATATCCAGACGTAGGAGCCACAAGCCAGTAACCAATTTGCCGAAAAGCATAACAAGTGTATAAATAACACCTTTCCAAACAATCTCACCCTTGAACATGTCGGTTATGGGGATAGCGAAGCCGATTGAAGCCTCGTAAAAGTCAGTAAAGGTTGGTGAAAGCATGTGCGAATCTTGGTGGGCAACTCACAAAGAAGAAGGGCTTTAAGATTCGTTGAACCGGTAGTGCATAGTATTTGTGATACACACTGACGCCGTTTGTAGCGAAGTTATCATGTAACCCCACACTCTCTATTCTGTCTGGATGGTTGTCAGAGTGACTGGGAACTACGACTTCATCAGTCAGTGCGCTTTGCGTTGCAGTTCTTGAGCCTGGACTTGAGTCTTCGTCCTCTAAGGGTGAATTCGATGGTATTGGAAGGGTACTCGGATGAGGAACTTCGCTGTCCCACCAACTGATCGATGCTCCAGCAAGATAAGCAGCAAATAAGTTAGAAGTTCCAGCATACGTCGCACCAGTAACGAGGCCTAACAAAATCGCTGTATGTAAGATCAAAGGAGCGTATTGAGCCTGGACACTTTTGGCTGCAATCCCATCCGGGCTTGATGTTCTTAATTTGTTCAGAGCTAATGTCATTGGCCGAGCAATGAATAGACACGCCAATGGAACCGCGATAGCTAAACCGGCGGACACAGCAAGAGGTCGAACTACCGTCACCCAGCTGAATGAATCCGCCGATTCTCCAAGATTGGAAATTACTTGTACCATTACCAACCCAATCACATCATCCATCATTGCAGCACTACTCAGAACTGTACCTAGTCGTGTTGCTGATAGCCCGCTGGTACTTAAAATGGTAAAAGTAGTTCCCAAACTAGTAGAGCACAGAGCTGCTCCAGCTGCAAAAGCTTGAATTGGCGTTGCGTTAACAAGCGATTGAAGAATAAAGGAGAGCGCCATTGGGAAGCCAATGCCAGTAATTGCAACAGCAGTCGAAAGTGCTAGGTTTGCTTTTAAGGAGCGGAAATTGGTATCCAGCCCGCCTGTACATTGCGTTAGCACTCGTATAATTCCAGATATGAAGAAGTGTGCTTAGGATTACATACCCTCGTAAACTAACAAAATCAACCCTAGATACCCGAGCTGCACAACCACATCTTCAAAATCTACATCTAACCACTTCGCACCCGGTGTTCCATATGCCACGCCGACAAAGACTTGTCCCAGAAGACCGCAGAAAATCAATCTGTCGAAAACGGTATTGACAACATTGAGGATGAGGAGCAGCGATGTTTGGATGAGGATGGTCACAATATCCGGCTCGTGATATGGGAGGAATGTGTCTGGTTCACCTTCCATGGTTGCGAACTCTGAATCTGACCATGTACAAAGGATTACTGTGAAATGGAAGGAGTGCTTCCTAACGCAAAGAAGGGTACGGGACAAAGGTCAATTTGATATCTTGGTATCTAGTTTGATAGTGTGGAGCTAGCCAAGTTAAAGGCACGTGACAATGCTTTAATAGTACTGCGCCTTGTGATGCTAGCAGTAAAGTGAGTAGCAGGATATTAGAATATAGATCTATGTAGTAGTAGGAAGTGGTATTATTTGAGTAGCCAGAAAGTCATTGTTTTACGTATCTCACTTATTTAAGCGGTAATGGGGCTCTATTTGCTATTTTGATCACACTATTATCACCTGCTCAGACCAGCAAAAATGCCGACAGATGACAATTATCGAGTACGTGTTTACAGTATCTACATTAAACTTGACCTTCCACCAACCTCCGTGCCTCCTTGTCCACTAGGCATTTCTCCATTCCTGCCAACCACAAATTCCTTATAGATTCCTTCTAACCTCCGCCTCTCATCAACGCTGATGCTAGCACGGGTACTCTGTAAACTCTTCTCAATGTGTCGCCACCCGATTACAACCTCTTGTTGTTCCTTTTCCTCTTTGTTCTCTTTGGCTGTATCTTCTGCACCTTTTCGATTGGCCTTTTTCTTCGCCTTCCTAATAGCATCTAGTTTCTGTGTTATAGCTGCTCGCTCAGCAAGGAGTTTAGATTGATTGTGTCCTGCCCTAGCACGTGATTCTGATTCCATGCGGTCTTCTTCCTCTCCGTATCGAAATTGCACAAAATTTCTTGATCCTGCTGGAACGATGCCGTTAATTTTGCCAATAGGTTGTTGGTCATGGTCTTGATCCCCCAGCACATCGTGGATAGCCTCGAGATGGGCATTATATACTAGGGCTTGTAAATCAGCTCCGGAGTAGCCTTCCGTTCGACGAGCGATTTCCTCAAGGCCACCCTCTGGACTAGATATAACATCGTCTGAAAGTTTTAGCTTCCGGCCTAACGCACGGAGAATATCAACACGATCCTCCAGATTTGGAAGATCGCAGATCAAACTCTTGTCAAGACGACCTGGGCGTAAAAGAGCAGGGTCAATGAGATCAGGTCGAGACGTTGCAGCCAACACATAAACACCTGAAAGACCTTCTGCGCCATCCATCTGCGTGAGGAGCTGGTTGACTACGCGATCCGTGACTCCGGTGCTGTCGTGACCTCTTTTTGGGGCTATTGAGTCGAATTCATCGAAGAAGAGCACACAGGGTCGAGCGGCTTCAGCTCGGTCAAAAAGATCACGCACAGATTTCTCGGAGGCGCCGATATACTTGTTTAGGATTTCTGGGCCTTTGACAGAGATGAAGTTTAGGCCACACTCACCAGCTACGGCCGAAGCTAGAAGCGTTTTCCCACAGCCGGGAAATCCATACAGAAGGAGTCCAGATCTGAGACGGAGAGGGCATTGTGCGAATATTGGAGCATATGTCGTGGGGTATTGGAGTGTTTCGAGAAGAATTTTGCGGGTTTCTTTGAGGCCACCAATGGAGTCAAAAGTTGTAGTACTGTGTTGTAGGGTAACATTCCGGAGGGACGCAGGTGTGAAGCCTTTCAGGGCAGCATCAAAATCCTTCCGGCTGAACACAACAGCTGTACTGTCTGACGTGGAGGCTTCGGATACAGAGCGGATTAGTGCTTCACTACGTGCCCGGCCAACGAGAAGAACCAGATCTCCTGGCATGTAGCCATCTGTCTCCCCAGCAAGGTCAAGGAAATCAAGGTCTGTGGAGATCACAAAACCTTCTCCCTTGTTAGACGAGCCGAAGCGAGGAGCACTGTTACCGTCCATCCATGCATCTTCATCGGTCTCTGAGGCACTATTGTCTGCCGTTGAAGGGCGACTATTGCTATCTGTTTCATGGAGAACGGGTGTTGTTGCATTCTGCCTGACAACCATTTCCGTTATTCTCCTGCGTGCTTCCTTATTAGGTGCTTTCAATCCGACAATCTCTCGCACTACATGACCACCGACAATGACATTGTGTAATGATTCTTTTGCCTGAGCAGTTGCCAAAATAACCACACCACTATCTCGCCCGCAGTATTGGCGGACAACTGCACATAGGCCCTCGCTTATTTGTCTACTTCTTCCATTTTCGCTTTGTTCCAGCTCAGTTTCAACAGGACACAGTTTGTCTATATCATCAAGAATGACTATCGACTTCCCTCCGAGTCTCGCACCCCAGGATGCGTTCATGAATATTCGTGTGAATGTTTCCTTGATCGTGGATAGACGAGTTTCATCAGTGACCAATTTTCGGCAAGAAAAGTAAGTGGTATGAAAGAGCAACTGAGACCTTAAGCGATGAGCCAAAAGATGTGTGACGGAAGTTTTTCCAGAGCCCAATGCTCCGGTAAGCAGCACTGATGACATGTGTGAAAGGTGTGCCTGTAATTGTTCGATGAGGCTATCAATCCCAACAAGTGAAGGTGCTACCGCTGAAAAAGCATCCCCAACCCTGCTTTCTTGTGAGAATGCTAATGGTCTCGGTATTTCAGCTTGGACTTCAACCGTGAACTTTCTCTCCGATGCAAGAAACCAGTTACATGTTGGCTTTCCAGGCTCTGTAGGCGAGTGCTCAAGTCGAATAATACCCCCTTCCCATCCCGAGACCTTTTCAGAGCTGAGAGATACCCCAAGGATGGACCCATCGGTAAGAGGCCCCGAAAAAAGGCCTTCGGAATCTGGCTGACTGCTATACATCTTCATGATACGTTTACTCGCTTCTTCACGTTCTGCTTTGGATTCTCCCCCAAATTTCAGGCCCTCAGCCTTCTTTCCAAAGTCCGAAGAAAATGGATATATTTTGACTTGCAGGGTTGCTTTTGGTGAAGTTTGTGCCGAATCTCTTTGACTCTGCGAGTGTTTTGAGATTTGAATTGGAGCGGCTTCTAACTTCACGATGCCACCTACAAGTCCTTCACAGGCCATGGATGCGCACAGTGCAGATGACAAAGCGATATGTTGACTATCGGGTGGATCATCCCATGGCAACAGCCTTGCCACGACTTTGGATGTAACTTTGCCAGCATCCCCAGAATTCTCAATCTCCTGCTGTTGCTTTTGAGGATCAACAGGTGTCTGTAAAATTTGAGGTCTGATCACTGTAATACAGACCCATGTCACATCTTTTAGAGATGTAGATATTATATCACGATCGACCCACACTTTCAATCCTTGATCCTCATATCCTTGAACACCTTCAAAATAATCCTCACAAGTACTTCGATCAACACCACGAAAAAACATCGCAGGACGAGGCTCTTCCCGCGCACTCCTTCGACGTATTGTACTCGCACCACTCCGCCCTCCTGCACTTCTTTTCGATGATACGCTACGGCTTTCACCATTTGCTCGAGATGGTTTTGATCTGGTTTTGGGAGCTACAATCACTTCTGCATCAGGCGCAAGAAGTTTCGCAAATGGACAACTTGAGGATGGAGCAGGAACGAGAGACGTAATTATGATATTGGCAGTCGAAGTAGGAGAAAGGTGTAATGTGAGAGGATGAGGTACTACTGTTGATCCATTTGGAGCAGTGTAATGGGGACTGGGCAATGCCCGAATCTGCGAAACAAGGTTGAGTTCTAGAAATGTGGCATGAAGCTCTATAATCTCCCAATCCTCTGGTGTTAATGGTTCGATGTGAATGGTGTGGGCAATGGGGGGGTCAAAATGCAGGCTGGCAGTGACCTTAAGACCATCGCTGATACCGAGGGTGCGCGCAAATGCTGTATCGATCTCTACTAGAGATATCTCTTGCTCGCGACTAGATGGATTGCCCCTTGAACCACTTATTCCATCTCTGCTGACAATGGGCGCAAGTCGGCGCTTGCTCGGCATACCGGTCCATCCTACAAAGATGGACTTCTGGGTCGGCGCCTTTGAATCGCTTCCTACGGGAGGAGATACACGGTAACTCAATTCTATAATAACATTTTGCGCTGGCTAGTCAACAGTAAGCTTAAGCAAGTGCCAATGGGCCAGAGAAACTTACAGTGTTGAGATTGACCAGTAGAGAAGCTAGAGAGGATGGCAGGTTCACTAAGCAGTTCTTGAGGTGGACAAGAGATATTTCAGCAGATGTAGCCTGGCTATTGCGCTTTCTGGCCTCTGGTGCCATGTTAAAATGCAAAGATGAAAGGGAAGGAAAGGCTTAAGGACACATGAAATACGTCAATGCCACTCATCAATCTCTCGAACTGTGGAAGTCCAGATTAAAGCCTCGGCTTAATATGCACGCGCCTTGTCGGTAGTGTGTAGGAGCTTGTTCGGGTCGATTTAGCGACCATAAAGACAGAAATAGCTCCAAAAGGTATCCCTACCAACTTTTACGCTTGGCTTAGTAGTCCTTAAGTTCCACCATATTAAATCTGCAAACGCGCGACGCGAACACTTTGACGCGTTTTGATTTAGATTTCGCATGTCCAGGGGTTGGCGTTAACTAAATTCCACTCCCAGCCTCTTTCGAAAGTACTCTGATCAACGTTGTCGCGAAAGTACAGACTCACTGACCTTCGAGCACGATTATACTCTAGATCAGGCTGTCTTCAATTTAAAGAAGTCTTCCGTCATAGAGACAAGCCCACCAATATGGCGCTTCTTCAATTCAAAGCTCCTGTGGATTATGAGAAACACCAAGGTAGGTCGCGCGCCAACTAGAGCTTTAGCAAAATCTGTCTAAATGGCTGTCAACTGATATTAATAGGTGCTTTCGAGGCATTCCTCCGAAATTATAAAACTTCTCCAGCCTCTGCTTTAGAACGGGCTCTTGATGGCATGAACATTGACGAGGATGATTTCAGTGACGATTACGACTTTATGGATGATGATGAGGAGGAGGGAGATGCGCGCAGGCGGACAAGAACACAGGCGAAGGAGCCCAAACTGAAGTACAAAGAGCTTCTACAACAAGTCGCAGATAGATATGAAGAAGAGATTACCGTTGAGTTAGATGATTTGGCTAAAGTAATACATTGCCAAGCTCCATTATTAGAGCAAGAGAAACTAACAGTGGATTAGTATGATGATGGGTTAGATGAAATGGGCGAAAGCATGAATTTGGTAGAGTCAATTGAGACAAATGCGAAGCATTATCTTGACATTATGGCAAAGGCTGTGGATAAGGTGATGCCAGAACCGAACAGAGAAATCAAGTAAGATGCTTCTCCGCTCTAAATTACATTTCACTCAAATTTTGCAGCTACAAAGACGATGTTCTAGACGTCCTCATGTCCCAGCGTACGCAACGTAATACTGCCGTAGAAAGAGAAGCGGCTGATCAGCCCGATGCTATGGAGCCTGCACTGTTCCCCGCTGAGTTGACGCGCCGTTACACTCTCAATTTCAAGCCACGAACAGGCGGAGATGCAGCTAAGGCGTTAGCAGTACGTCAAGTTCGGGGAGAGCATCTAGGCCATTTGATCACTGTTCGTGGAATCACTACAAGAGTTTCAGATGTCAAGCCAACTGTGGAGGTTAATGCTTACACTTGCGACCGATGCGGCTGCGAAATATTTCAACCCGTTGGTACAAAAACATTTGGTCCACTGACCGAATGTCCATCTCCTGAGTGTAACACCAACCAATCGAAAGGAAGCTTGCACCATTCAACCCGAGCCTCTAAATTCCAACCCTTCCAAGAAGTTAAGATTCAGGAAATGGCGGAACAAGTTCCAGTTGGCCACATTCCTCGAATGCTTACAGTTCTATGTCATGGTTCTCTTGTGCGTCGGATCAACCCAGGTGATGTTGTGGACATCGCGGGTATTTTCCTCCCAACTCCTTATACAGGATTCAAGGCAATTAGAGCTGGCCTATTAACAGATACATATCTGGAAGCTCAACACGTCACTCAGCACAAGAAAGCCTATGAAGAGTTAGCAATCGACCACCGGACATTTAAGCGTATTGAGCAGTACCAAGCATCTGGTCATGTCTACGAATATCTTGCAAAATCAATCGCTCCAGAAATTTATGGCCACTTGGATGTCAAGAAGGCCCTCCTTCTCCTCTTGGTAGGCGGTGCAACTAAGCAGATTGGCGATGGAATGAGAATCAGAGGAGACATCAACATCTGCCTGATGGGTGATCCCGGAGTGGCCAAGTCTCAACTACTTAAGTATATCACTAAGGTTGCTCCTCGTGGTGTATACACTACTGGCCGAGGTAGCAGCGGCGTTGGTCTCACAGCTGCAGTCATGAAAGATCCTGTCACCGACGAGATGATACTGGAAGGTGGTGCTTTAGTTCTTGCCGATAATGGTATTTGCTGCATTGATGAATTCGATAAGATGGATGACAGTGATAGAACCGCTATCCACGAGGTTATGGAACAGCAAACTATCTCTATTTCAAAAGCTGGTATTTCCACTACATTGAATGCCCGGACATCGATTCTTGCAGCAGCAAATCCACTTTATGGCCGCTACAACCCTCGAATCTCACCCGTTGAGAATATCAACCTTCCTGCTGCCCTTCTCTCTCGTTTCGATGTCCTCTTCCTAATCCTCGACACGCCTACTCGTGATACAGATGCACTACTTGCTCGCCACGTCACATATGTCCATATGAACAACAAGCACCCTGACACCGATGGCGTTGTTTTCACACCTCATGAAGTTCGCCAGTATGTTGCCCAGGCTCGCACCTTTTCTCCTACGGTCCCAGTTGCAGTCTCGGAATATATTGTAAAGGCGTACGTTCGCATGAGAGATCAGCAATCGCGTGATGAGAAGAATAAGAAGCAATTCGCTCACACTTCTCCTCGTACTCTCCTAGGTGTTGTTCGTTTGTCTCAAGCACTTGCAAGACTAAGATTTTCCAACGAAGTGGTTCAGGACGATGTCGATGAAGCATTACGACTAATTGAGGCCTCGAAAGAGAGTTTATACGCAGATCAAGATGGGTATAGAAAGGATATGTCGCCTAGCTCCAGAATTTACAACATGGTTCGTGCTCTAGCAGAGGGTGGGCAGTGTAGGCCTGAGGGTGCCGATGAAGAAGATGAGGAGACTTTGGGTATGGAGCTGAGCATGAAGAAGGTTGAGCAGCGAGTGATTGCAAAGGGCTTTACTAAGGATCAGTGGCTGACAGCTCTTGGAGAATACACAAATTTGGATGTGAGTTTCTTGTTATCTGATATATTCATGGACTGCGTACTAATTCGTCTTCTAGATTTGGCAAACTGCTGGAAATGGCACACGGCTCATATTCATTGTCTCTGAGGCAGCGCATATGGCAAGAGATGCTGAGTTTGAAATGGAATAAGGAAACCATACCGAGCCCGGCAACGTGTTATGTGCTCAAGTCGTATGGAGTTCCGGGGTCTGCTTTTGTTGCTTAGCGGTTTTTTGTGAGACATGATGCCTACTACTAGAGTAGAGTGTATTTTCAATTGATTAGCATTTACTCATTCTTGAAATCCATTCCACCATATTCACAGATCATATTTTCCGGATACCAGAGGGCAGAGACCAGATCTCAGATACTATATTTCGGATCCTAGATCCCAGATGAAATCAGACTAGCCTTACGACTACTTTAGGATTTCAATACTCATCCCAACAGTCTGGCTCTCGATGATGATTGGTGGTTGTCCACACATTGTTAGTTTCTTAGATTAACGACCTCAATGACAGGCATCCTCACTTGCGCGCGGCTACAGCCCGAGCCTGCTCGTCATGACGGTAGTAATTCCCCAAATTTCGGTTTTCAACCGCCTAGTCCCACGTTCCGTGTTCTCGTGCCATCGTATTTCTTCCATCCATGCTTGTTAAAACTTCAACATTTTCCAGTTCGAAGTTCCTGGAACATGAAAACCCTTCTTACATTTTGATGTTTATTATTATACAGGCTTCAATATTGCTCGCCATGAATTCTATCTCGTCAGCGAAGTTTGTATCTCAAGTTACTCGTTCTCCTCAACAGAATCCACCGTAATATGGACTATTTTGCCAATAATTCTTATCACCATATTTGAACTTCAGTACGTGAATACCATTATCATCATTTAGAGAGAGCTCTTATGCCACACTGAAATTATCTGTCATACTAGTAGAAGTATGAAGACAGGATCTGTAAGCTTTACTAGCCACCAATAATTTAGCAATGCAAGCTAATGTGCCGAAAACAAAATTTTGCAGTCTTGTTCTCCCTTAATCTCCATCTATTTTACTTGGAGTATGCAACGATCTGCTAAGGGAATTTTGTTTTAGCTTTTCACGTAATTCGAGAGGATCTAATGGTACAGGTACTATTAATCAGTGGTACTGAGCTTATATAGTGCCCAAATGTCACGTGGTTTGGGCTCTAGGTGGCCAGGCTTTGTTTTCCCACCTTTGATGTAGTGGAGAGTGGGAATAAAGGGAGGTCTTAGCTTACGTTTGCTAACTTATATCCTAATTTGCCTAAGATACGTTATGTAGCTACTTTATGAATTAGGAAGTTGACGAGTAGTTGCGAGGCATCTACGTGCGGAGTAGGAGACCAAGGATACAAAAACCTAGCGAAAACAGGTATTCATGCCTTGGGCTGATTGGATAGTTTAGCAGCCTACATAATAATCCGTGAAACCATTGTGCAATGGGTATCACAGATACAATTACTTGATCGTCGTAGGCATTCGCTTAAGTCCATATGTCATGTTTCCCCGCAGTCAAGACCCCTTAACCTAGGGTTATAACGGTAAATGAACAAATTTTTTCCGTAGAGACAGCCTAAAATTGAAATTCTGTGTGATTGGCGCTACTTGTACCTCTCATCAGATCTATTTGCTAGACCAAGATCCCCATTCGTGCGCTTCCGTAATTTCATGTTGATATATCGTCAGACTTCAGTACCTGCATTACTTCTTGATTGTTTTTGCATACCTACTCCACCGTAATTTTGGCAATGGTGAAGCGGGAGTGGGAGGCAATCTCTTGAGCAAAATTGTATTACGACCTGTATCTATAAAGATGATATGATCCCAGCTCGTTAAGAGTGGCCTTACTTGCACGGCTATGCTCCAGACCGGAATTCTGCTTCTTACAAACTCTATAATCTCAAGATGAAAGCTAAATCGCTATCTATTCTTGCTTGTTTGACAAAATTTGCATGCGCTGCTAATGTGCGGTCCCTAACGCCTCCTCTTGGGTGGAACACCTACAACAAGTATGCATGCACTCCAACCGAAGATATAGTAAAGTCCAACGCCAATGGCCTCGTGGATCTCGGGTTCTTGAAGCTTGGATATAAAGATGTCTTCATAGACTGCGGATGGCCCATCAAAGATAGAGACTCCCAAGGACGTATGCAGTGGAATACGACCTTGTTTCCATCTGGACCGGATGCTCTTGGAGACTACCTGCACAAACTCGGACTGAGCTTTGGTGTATACTCGGGTGGCGGTTATTTCCAGTGTGGATCTACCGACCAGCCTGCCTCACTAGGTGAGACAAATCTCTGTTCATCGAGAAATTAGCTTAACTCTTGTCAGGATATGAAGAGATCGACGCTCAAAGTTTTGCAGACTGGGGTGGTGATGTTCTAAAGTAAGTATCCCTGTCGCTTTGGGGACTTTGAGAACTTACTTCAATGAAGATACGATAACTGCTATGCTGTATCACCAACTGTTATGGTTGACAATTCAAATCCAGAATTTGCCAACCCAGCTCGTTTCCAGAAAATGGCAAACGCCCTTGAAGCGGTGGATCGAGATATCAGGTACTCTATATGTCAATGGGGACTTGGAACTCAGGTGGGCGCATGGTGAGCTGGTACTGCTACAACATATAATAGAGTTATAACTAATGAAATAGGGCATCTGCTATGGGCAATACCTGGAGAATGAGCAACGATATCTACAATAACTGGCGAAGCATCTGGCGTATCACGAACCAGATAGTGCCATACTGGAGGCATACGAAACCAGGTGCATTTGCAGATATGGATATGCTAATGTAAGTCATCCAAGTGTTCTATGTAATTCCATCCTGATAATTTAGAATTGGTCTTGGTGCTCTTTCTTATGAAGAAGAACGATTTCACTTTGGAATGTGGGCAATCAACAAATCGCCTCTAGTGATAGGAGCTGCCATTGATGTTTCCTCCACTCCGATGGAATCTCTCAGTATCCTTGGAAATGAAGAAGTCATTTCAATCAACCAGGATTCATTAGGTAAGCAAGCACAGCTTGTCCGTCGGCACACTGAAGAAGAATGGGATATTTGGATCGGTGAGTTATCAGACTCTCGCAAAGTCTTAGGGATTGCCAACTGGAGGAATGACTCGCAAACTGTGCAGGTCGACCTAGACGCCCTGGGAATCAAGTCGGCCAAAGCACGCGATGTTTGGGCCAAGAGTGACCTAGGATCAAAGTCTGGTGTACAAACGGTTGATCTTCTTGGCCATCAACTACAGCTATGGCTCTTGACAGATGTTATTGCATCGACACCATTGCAGCCATCTGTCTACTATCCGGCATCAAATGCGCGACTCACTGGCTCTGCTACAATCACCTCCTGCCAAGTAGATACATGTTTACCAACAGGCAAAAAAGTTGGAAACATCAGCTCGGGAGCTAGTGCCACTTTCTCATCCGTTACTGTTGCAAGTGATGGGACGAAGGTGGTCTCTGTAGATTTCATCAATTATGATATTGCGACCGACTCAGCTTGGGGGTTTGGAGACAACGCCCGTAATATGACGATTGCTGTAAATGGACAGGCTGCTAAGAGATGGGATTTCCCTATATCAGGGGGAGACTGGTCTGAGACAGGGTCTTTGCTGGTAGAGGTTGCTGGATTCAAACAGGGTGATGCAAACCAAGTCGTTTTTAGCTCTTTCGGAAGCACCTCAGCCCCAGATCTTGTCGGATTCAAGGTTCTCGAATAAACGGTTGACCACAAATAGTTGAGATTACTAAGCTAGCACCTCCGTAATTTCACAATCAGGTAGTCTTTTACTAAACTTAACTGCATTTAGATATTATACGTTGTATACAAAAGTCACATAAATGAGTCGCGATGAGCTCTAACCTGCAACCTAGAAACATATTTTATTTGCTTAACCTCGAATTGAGTATATGTGAGACACTGCGTTCCGGGTAGCTTTATATATACAAATGTGAGTTGAATGATGAGAATTCTGTGGAAAAAATTGAATTTAGGCAAGATTTGTACAACCATGCCAAATTTTACCCCTTTTACAGCTCGCTTAGTAGTACGTATCTATTTAGAGCTAGAATTGACAAGAATATTTAGTCTGAAAAGTTTTTTGAGGATGTAGTATAGGCTATTGATCATTCTACTAAGTTACCTACATTTTATCAATAAGAGAGGACAATCTATCTTGACATAATGTAATCAATGATAAATCTATGTATCACGTGATCCTCAAAACAGAATTCTGGGAGTCTGATTGACACTTATTTTTGTAGAGCATACGGCCAGCCGAGTTCGTGTCTTCAGATAGTATATGACTCTTCTGAAGAGTAAGTAAGGATATCAATTAATCGTGATGTGTATATGCAGCTAGATATTTTTGTTTACCATACATATTGCCTCTAGTAGTAATCGAAGGGGGCTATCAGCCTATGTAGATTGCGATTTTGAAATTCCTGTGGAAATTTATCAACTAAAGATATGATGTTAAACGAGTATGCGTAATCTCCTAGGAGGAAGTGTACCTTGTTTAGCTTAGGAAGAAGCATACACGTGATATCGTGCCTGCCGTTCTTAGCTTCACGATCACAATGCTCGCTGAATCAGTTTTCGCTATCATGAAGACCCGAAGTACATTCTCTATCTAAGTCTTGCTGAGATCCTAATAGAAACTTTGCTGCTTCACGGCGATAGCCGCAAAACTAGTGAAACAAACAAACCGAAACTGTCACCTAGTGAGGAGTAAGTTTTGCAGCGTTACGCCACCTTTATCTCCTCTTCTGTGTATGAAAACCTATCATCAGCAGCCGGGAGGAAAAGAAACAAACTTAGAATCTATGATAGTATGTATTTCCGATCTAGAATCTTCGCTCGCCCTTTGGCAAGCACCGAAAACTAAGAATTGATCTAGCAAGAAGTCAATTGTCATGATGGTGCCCAGATCTTCAACAGCTAGAAGCAGGAAGGGTTTTAGGTCCTCTTCACAAGAAAGATTACCCTCCACCAAGCTTGATCAGCTTACAAAAGCGTTGAATGTACTGTGTGACCAATTGAAGAAAGCTGTCAGTTCCAAATCGCCAAACACAGAATTTAGGTAGGTGCAAGTAAAGCCCCACGAATTACATCGCAACTAATTTTAGTCCAAGATCCTCTCCAGAAGCGCTAAATCCTACGAATGAGATACTACGGTACTGCCGACAACATTCAGTGCAGGTTCCGTTATCTTTGGCAACAGGACCAGCCTCTCAACTCAATATCGGAGGGTATGACCTTTGCAGCAGTCTTAGTGCGGAAGCATTTGGTGTATTACTACAAATTATTCTTCAAGCTGAATACTCTCTGGATGGGGAACGCAGCCTACACCTCCTTGCTGTAAGTACCTTTGGCCACGAGGAATTCTTACTAAAACAGATAGGGGTCACTTTACTACGATTTGACAACAGGAAGAGATTCACTTTTGGGTAGAAAATCAACAATCGGAGAACACCTGCTGCAAGTACTAGACTTCTTCACCATCACAGATAATCACCGTCGTATGCGCAACTGGGTAAGACCTGGTCACTATATCGAAAAAAAAAGTTGACGCTTACTATTCAAGGCTGGGACTCTATGTCTGCAATTAATTCAAGACTGTGAGAAGAATAGCAAACGAATTGAAATGGGTGCTGAAGGCCTGAAGTGAGATTCTCTGGCTCGGACCTATAGAAACCCAGAAAACTGATACCAAACCTAGGCGTAGATTAGGTTATTTAATTCTCCGCGAGAAAGACGAGATAACCCGACTTATATGTGGCAACTTGACTAGGATGATACTTGACACGACTAACTTGGAACAGAAAGATCTATGGCCAATAGATACAGATAGTGCGCTTTATGCTAATTTCCCGGAAATTGGGAATAGTTGGCAGAGCCGCTTCCAACAGTTTATAGATGAGGCGAAGCAGCTCATGGTTCCCATCAGCCCCAACACAGAATCGTAAGATCTTTTTTCTAGTAATAGCAGGGTTACTAAAAAATAATCAGAGCTGCAACCTTATACTTTGGCATGGATGTTATAACATTCCCAACTCGCGACTTCGCAAGTGAAGGCCATAACGTGGTAATATCGTTGGAGAGCGAGTCCATAAATTTCTGGGCTCCATCTGCTAAAGATACTAACAAATTCGAACAATCTCTCGAAATAAAATTGAAAACTATACATTCTATGAACATGAGTTCGTGGTATGGATTTAATATTAAGGACCAATGAGTGGTTTTGTTAACTAACATGTGGTAGTTTGACACCACAAAAGACATCCAAGATCCAACTTGACATAAGCAGCCTTCCTAGCGAAATGTGCAATATTGACAGCAAGCTACATCAAATTACGGGCTTGACGATGTTGATGAATTCGCATGATGCCCAGGAAATTGAGCGCTCATTGACTGAGTATAACCCACAATTAAAGGCGATTCTGGGAGGCCAAACCAGCGAAGAGATTGGTGACCATAACAAACACTTCCAGGTAATGTACTGTTCGAACTTGTCCTTCAAGCTCACTTTCCCCCGATCGTCAAATTTTAGTGATTATAGGCGATTTATAACCTGTCTACTAGGAAAATACCTTTAAGGCTAATATTGAGACTATGTAGGCTACTCATCAAAGCCCCCAGTCTAGTCAATCTCAAGACCCTATCAAGCTTGGGGCTACTAGTAAATTTAATGAAGTTGAGGCCAAAATGTATAGTGGAGTAGGTAGCACTGTATTAAGTACAAAAGTTCACCCAGGTATTCAAACACAGACGGGGCCAGTCACCATAGTTTCGAAAATATCACAAATTCTGGATGCTCAGCAGTTTAAGCTGAATCAACAAGCAGAGTTAGTGGATCTGAGTAACGAGGTTGGGCTTCTATTCTTCGCTCATGAACGCCCTACTAATAATGAATTACAGGCTTCACTACTAACGAGACCTGCAAAACCAAAAAGACAGACTCTTACAAAATTAAAGGCAAAACCCCCTCTACGTCGAAGCCAGATATCTGGTGAAAGTCCAATTCAATCAAAGCCCCCATCATCTGAGCCAATGAACCTTCCATTCAAGGCTCACACCAATGTTCATAAGAGTCTATTACCGGAACAAAACATGGGTAGTAAGATGACGAAGCTAGGACCAAACTTTCCTCATGCTAGTAAGCCAGTTCTACGAGGAGCATTAGTCGTTTCCAAGGAAAACGTTCAAGCTGCTGCTAGCTTGCTTGAACGAAGCTCTAACCTTATATTGACACTAGAGGACCAGAGCAATTTTAAGGACCACGAAGATTCTGATATGTTTACAAGTCCCGAGCCATGTGATAGCTCAGAGTCTAGAAGAGAAATTAGAGAAGAGATGCAAGCATCAACCAATCCGCACACTAAAATGACTAGAGGCCAAATTTCGGTGTATAGATCAGCTACGGTAAAAAACGATGTCAAGAATATCTCAAAAGTCAATGAAAGTGGCAATTCAAAAGTAGTGGACGAAGACGATGTTCCGGCAGGTGTAGAGGCTGATGGCCGCGAATTGCTTGAGTTTAAAATTAATAAAAAGATGTTGATGCCAGAAGCGCCAGCATATGCTTTTGAGATCCCGGATGATCCATTGGCTGCCAAATCTCTTGTCTGTACAAAACCTGTGTCCCGAAGTTCCAGGAAGCCTACTTTGAGACCAATTACCACGACAATAGCGACAACAAAAGAAGCAAGCCGTGTTTCGGCAGAAAGGTTTAATAAGCGAAAGTCTGCACCTGGTATCATTCAGGAAGGCGCTCAAACTAAACGTCTTCAGCGCTCAGTGACTGTGGGAGCAGGTAAAAAGTCCAGCGCTATTGATAAGATTGGGAACAACATCGAAGAAAATGAGGAAACTGTGAAATCTTTTGAGTTAAACTTCGCTGGAACTGAGATAGACGCCAATAAAATCTCATATGTCCTACAAACTACAGGTGATCAGGAGAGTCTTGTTAAGAGTTGCCATCAAGTCAACAAGATAGTCCAACAGCAGCAGCAAGAGCAGGTTCTTGCCTCCGTTTTGTGTGACCAGGACTCTCCTGGCGCAGGTATTGAAGAATTTTATGACGCCACCCGATTGAAGACCTCAGAAACGCTCAAGGACGTAGGAGAAAGAGAGAAACCAGTAATCGTTGGATTGAAGCGAAGCACCAAATCACTAGGAGACTTGGCGTCTACTATGAATGAACTGTTTAGTCTTCCTGAATTTGAGGTTACTGAGAAATCCATGCCTGAAGTCAGCCAGGAGGATATTTTACCTCTAGGAACCAATCAGAAACGTAAGGCTCTGGACAATGTTGGATCACCAGCAAAGCGACAACGGGAAATAAAGAAGCCCAGCAAAAATGACGATTCACCGGTGGGTCATAGTCCTCGCAACGCGACGGAAAAACTTGAAAATGACAAAAATGTTTGGGAAGTATTAGAGATGAAGACATCATCATCGCCGTTAGCGTCCAGCCTTCACCTGCAAGCCTGCTTAACTGAGCCTCAAGTTGTAAACGGCAACACTCCAGTGCCTGGAGAATTGGTTAATGATCATCTTACTCGAAAGCAGCAAATCATCAGTTTTGGAGTCCATGGTGCAAGAAACCAAGGTCTTTCGAGTGCTGTCGGGAGATCTACAGATCGAAATATCCAGACCACGCCGTTTGCAGCTATTCCAGAAACCATGGCTCAAAATCCTTACATTGACCAACAGCCTTCACTTGTATCTAGGAGAAGCTCAGGAATATCTCGACCTTACTCCCAAAAGTCCTTCGTAAACAAGAATGGAAGTCCAATAGGTTCTTTTCACGTCGATCATATCAGCAAGGCAGAGCGAAAGCTATTGGACAACTATTCGTTCGAGTCGGGCTTGGAGGCATCTCAATCACCGTCTCCTCATGCTCCACTATTTGGAGAGAGACTGACATTATTGGGTATACGAAAGGCTCGTCCTTCCTCTCCAGCAAAATTCGTCAGCCAATATGTACCACATCAAAAGACAGCAAATGGCTGGTATGAAGGTGTTGGAACAAGCGAAGTATGTCCTGATTTTCGTGTTGTACGTACAGGATGCTGACTGGACTTTTAGATAGTTACTGAGGGGAATGTATTGGCAGATCCATTTGTGGAAAAATCAATACTGAGTTCGAACAACAATTTCACCAAGCGTCTTGTTGTAGATGTAGCACCAAAGCAGACTACTTTGCTGCAACAACTCCCTAATATGCCGCTAAGGCGTATGAAGTACAACACTATTTTGATTCATAAGAATTTTGACCAGGCTTCAGACATGGCACGCCGCGTGAAACCAGAATCTTTAATAAAGAGAGAGAGCAAGAACTTCGCGGCTGCTGCTGCGCTGAATACGGAGGACGCTTTACTCAGACTGGAAGATATGTCTTCATCCAACAGTTTTCATGGCGAAATTATCGGGCGTACATTCTCCGATTCAACTTTAGCGTCACGTTCTGAGCCAGCTTCGGATACATGCTCTAGATCCGCAGAGAGCAAGATTGGACAGGTAGAGGGTGGATGGAAGGTAGCATTAAAACCACACTACTCAAACCTCGCTGAGACAATTAACCGTATCGCAGATGTAGGTAACACACGACATATTATATGAAGTCATGCTAATACTCTATTAGGAGGTAATTGTTAGGCTATCGAAGGAGGAGGACGTGGTGGGACTTCTTGTTGACCAATACAAGGAAGGTGGTACCAAAATCTTGGACAACAGCACCCAGATTCGAGATGACCTGAAAGTCCATATGAAAATTGAGATCAACGAGAAGAGATTGATGCTTGCTCAATTTTATTCCAGCGCAAAAGATAGTATAGAAAGAAGGAAGCACGACATCGCGAGGTCACCTATTACCAATATGGAACATCAATGGGAGGAAGCGCAAGAGTCAATTCAAGCCAAACTTTCTAATTGCAGGCAAATTTCCTCATAAGAGCTCGTCAAATTTAGTAAGCGATGGGCCGTTCCTGCAATCAAGCATCGACTCGAGTCTATGGGGAGATTGGAGGAGTTAAAGTTGCGATATGTTGCCTTTGATATATCAGTTGAGCAGCACAAATTTTCCATGCTTTGTACGATGGCTTCTTCACATCATATCAACTGACCAAAATTGTACCTCAGATTACTTAGCATGTGCAATTACTCCCAATTCATAGGCTTCCTATAGCTTTGATAATGCTTGTAGATTGAAAGAAATCAGAATAAATTAGTGGTAACTTTCCGGAAGAGAAATGGTCTAATCATTCATCTCCTAGGAAAAGTGAATATTGAGAGAAATGCGAAGTGAAGTGAAGGGCCGCAGAGTATCATGCTTGTCATAAGACTTTGGCTGGTGGTGTTGTGAGATCGAATGAGGCTTGGAGTCGGGAGGGTTCCATGACGTGCCGCTAGAATTCCAGACCTTCCATACCGGAAGACAGGGATCATTTTCCCCTCCATCTCGAATCATCATCTCAATTTCGTGTCCACCAAGCCACTCTATTACACTGCATCCTATATATTTCGATTCGGTGACAGCGATAGCGCGATTGTCGCAGCGCAAACCAGCAAACGGCTTCATTGATTGTGAATGTTGCGACCAGAAGGCGGGAGCCATTGCAAAGCCTTTCGCACAGTAACGCCCAGGTTTACATGAGCCTGCCCTGCCTACCCACCACCCAACTCTCACTCTCAATTCAAGTTAAAAATGCCTAGTGATGGCTTTCACCCATTCGGTGGTAAAGTCAGCAAGAGGTTTCGGGACTCAGTTCGTGCTTTCATAACGCATCGTCTTTACCGTCACTTTTATCGCTCTCCAGACTTCATGTGCTTGATTTGCGGCTAACAATAAACCCTTCTATAGTTGGCACCTGAAGATGCATACTTGAGTTGTGAGTAGGTGTCGAAACATGTGAAGATATGCTGGCTAATCTTACTTTCACAGATTACGACGTACGGCGTAGGTTACATAATTGTGTTATGGGGAGGCTTAGCTAAAATAAGATAAAGTGACTAAAGAAGATGTTGATACTCTTAAAAACGACTGGCTCACCGATAATGCAAGTCTCCTGCTCTGCTGTTATCAACACCACTGACATCTGGCAGACTATAGCATTCTGGGAAGAGTATGTAAAGAACTACCAACCAAAGCTCGGTCGCTAACGTATTAGATATCTTGAACGCGAGGAGCTTTGCAAATTCCCTTCTTCGCATATCGTCCTTCTCCGACCGTCAATGGCGTTCATGCTCATGCAAACCCGAGATCCAACATCACTCAAAGATGCCCTCCCCGATTTTGCTAAAACGACCCACATTTTCCTACCTATAAATGATGCACACAATGTGTCTGTGGCCGAAGGAGGTTCGCATTGGTCGCTATTACTTGTATCTGTTATTGATGGTGTATCATTTCATTACGATAGCATGAACCCGAGTAATTACCGCGAGGCACAAAACGCTTCCCATAAGCTGAGCCAATTGCTGCAAAGACCATTACGATTCGTCAATTTGGAGGATAGTCCACAGCAGGATAACAGCAGTGACTGTGGGGTGTATGTTTGCATACAAATGCGTCATTTGCTGCTCAAACGGCTGCTCAGTGCAAATGCCAGGGAGAAGGTTAGTATGAGTATGGGTGGGAAGCTCGTTGATGCTTCAGGAGGACGAAAGGAGATGTTGAAGACCATTGAGAGTTTGAGGAAGGAGGGCGAAAGAAGACGGTCGTATGTGTTTGCATTCTTCAATTGAAATTGACATACTGATATTGGGTAGACATGATGAATCGCGAAGCTCGTCACCATTTCCTCGAAAAGGCGAGAAGTCGCGGAGTCCTCCAAGAATCGATTCCAAGATTGAACCATGATGCAGACTAAGGGACAAATGTTGAAATAAGGCGTAAGGAGTGTATATTTGGGTGGGGGGTTCGGGACAATGGATGTAGTGTTTTGCCTGCATGCATGCATGCTGATGAGGAGGAACATATTCGCTATGATGTAGACGATCGACTATGCGCTGAGATGACGGAAACAGACGAGTGTTTAGAGGACATGAAAGACAGGGAACCGAATTGAGATAACTTAGTAACCCATAAGGATGCAGTACAAGTTACGCACTAGTCTAATTCTACATGTGAGCCATATCAGATGCGTGAGCATGAATCTGGAGCAGAATACGATCGAGCTACCTGCAAGTAATCTAACCGGCAGCTAGTACCATCATTAACACGCGCAAAACTTTCCAATACCCAGAGCTCATCAACTTAATGCAGTGGAGAGCATCTGAAAAATGTGGAAACGACCATATGGTTAGTTGTTATCAGTACGAGCCAGTTTTTGTCTGTCTCTTACAACACCTCTTTCTTCCCCAAAAACCCATCTATAATGCGATTTGAATATGGAGAAGAAGACATGTGATATTAAAGCGGCAACCATTGGTTTAGAAGATTATTAGTTCTAAGATGTCTAGACCTAGAAGCTTAATATCATTCTACAGACAACAAATGGAGCGAGCCATTTGTATAGAACTCGGACGTTGGCTAGCATTGCATTTAAAATTCTCATCAACAATACACGCCACTATCAGTGGTTGTGATAGCTTACTTCTGCATGCTTGTTTGCGTTTATTTTTTAGACATAAGCGGAAAGTCCTGCCACGTGTTCTTGCTTCAATTTCTCGCTGTCTCACCACAGCTGCTGACCCTTGTGGACACACTGCTCTAGCGTAACTTGTCTGTCCTCTGAAAGAGTAATGTAGCTAAACAATGAGTAGGGCATTAAAGCTCATCTGAGCTGCAGCTGCTTATCCTTTAGAGCCGACCTGCGTAGATGAGAGGGAAAGTGGTATAAGAGGATAAGATAGAATATGATTACAACGATTTGGACCACATTGGTTGATGGCCTATCTTGGATGACTGTTTGTCTGGCGCAGTGCTTCTCGCCTAGATTTTCTATGTCGTTGAAATGGAAAAGTTCTTGATAGAGTTATTAGTGAGCAAAATTTGGTGCAACATCCGAGCAATGACCTTGCTGGTTCGTGCAGCTGGCAGCATGACTGTAGCAGTTCCCGGATATTGTAGTAGTTCTTTCATAAATCGCTAATTGTTATGTGCTTCAGACATATGGGGTATAATTAGTACTCGGGCCAGGACTTGTCCACCTGATATTTCCAGGCTTTCAATCCTCCTTTAATATCACCAATGAATCTTTTCCCATCCAAATCTAGACCTGCATCCTTCAATTTTCGAGTGACAACCTGACTATCATTTCCTAATCGACAAACGACATAGATCGAAGCATATTTTGGCAGATTATGTGGAATCCAACTGCTTCCATTCAGAATTTCAGAGTTTCCTCCTTGAAAGGTAGAAAATGGAATATTGATACTATCATCAAGATGGCAGATGTCAAATTGCACCTTTTCCCTCACATCCAACAAGATATGCTGGCCTTTCCTGATAACGCTGTAGTCCTGTGCCTCGATCCTCTCACTAGGTTCGAGAATCTGGATCGGCGTCGTTAAACCACAAAAGAGGACATAGTCCAAATTTCCGGATAAAAGAGATTCCAAGGATAGTTTCGAATCTTTCGAACAAGCAAAGCATCCGGTTCTTCTCGAACGAATCTTTATGTTCCGAAATGGCTGCGTACTGTTTGACGAAAACAGAAGCATCGTCGGGGGGTCATATTTTACTTCTGGTGCGGCTGTAACTAATGAATTGCTTAACTTGCCAGATGTTATTAGTTTGATAGCTTCTACTGCTTGTAGTACTCCCATGACTCCAACGACTGGGCCCAAAATCCCACCATCGCCGCAAGAAACTACTGATTCGGCTGGAGGTGGCTTTGGGAATACACAGCGGTAACACGGACCTCCCTCTTCACCAGGCGGCAGCGGTGGCGAATTCAGTAAAATAAGTTGGCCGTCGGTGCGAAGTGCCGAAGCGGAAACAAGAGGTTTCTGGAGAAGAATGCAAATATCTGAGATGAGATAACGTGATGCGGGATTGTCTGTACAGTCAAGCACAAGATCGTACTGTTTCACAATGCTCTCTGCATTTTGGGCAGATATATGCTCTGTGTGAGCGACATAAGCTGGATTTGGATTGAGTCTGTTTACTAAGAGTAAGTCTTCAATCTATGCATTTAAGAAAGGGGGGAAAGGGGATTTGTACGATTTCAAAGATGCAATGGAAGAGTCTACTTTCTTCCACCCTATCCGGTCAGTGTTATGGAGAATCTGTCGATGCAGATTCGAAGTTTCCACCGTATCACCATCTACTATTCCTAGAGTTCCCACACCAGCTCCTGCAATATACGCTGCAGCTGGGCATCCTAAACCCCCAGCCCCAATAATAAGGACTCTGGCTTCCTTGAGATATAACTGGCCTGCAAACTCAAATCAGAAAAAGCTCTGGGTCACTTTTATTGTTCGGGAGGTAGTTACCTAGGATTCCAATACTGGGGACAATCATTTGTCGTCCATATCTTTTATATTCTTCTGGTAATAAAGGCCATTGCAGGCCACTATTAGGCGGTGTCTTGGCGCTCTTTACAGTATCGCCATGCTCAATTTGGGTTAATTGCTCCTTGAGTTCTCGAAGTGTTTCTTCTGTAGCTGAAATTCGCTTCCGCAAAGCCTCTGCGCTGGCGTTGGCTAATTCCATGGTTCTGCTAGTTAAGAGTGTCGTTGGGCGATTTACTCGCTTCGAGAGAGCACCCCAGGAAGCTTTAGCGGAGCTCACTCTGATTTTTTTTTCAATCCCAACCAAACTTTCAACAACCACGCACCAATCGTGAAAAGTCTGTAGAGTCTACCAATGATTCATAATTACTACTCTGACAGGTAGTAGCAATGGTAAAAACCTATTATATCATCCTTCCCTGATACAAGCTAATTGGATAGGCACCCACAGCACCGAAATCACGGCCAGCTATTCGGACCAAAGCTTCTCGATCCAAGTCAGGCCTCTTCCCACAATCACACCGCGAGGGCGCCGTCATCGATGATGGCTTCATCAATAGTAAGAAAGATAAAAGAACAATCAAACACTCTGCCTTCGTGAACCGAATAGAGAAAGCCCACGCAAAACCTCTAAAACGACGACGACCGAACAAGAAATTGGTCACAACTCTAGAGAGTCTAGGCGATGTACTTGGAGAGCTTGAGAGTGGATTAGGTTCGAAGAAGGAGCCTGGGAAATTTACCCAGAGTAGTCTAAAGAGTCGTCCCGGAGCTCTGAAGCGGAAAGAGAAGTTAGCGCACATGGAGAGGGAGAGGTTTGGTAAGAATATGGCACAGTTGGTTACTGGAACAGAGACGCAAAGCGTGGGCACGATTGATGGCAGTGCGGACAAGAAGCAACAGCCGCCAGTGAACCCTACTGCAAGTAGATGGGCTGCCCTTCGTGGTTTCATTTCGCAAACTATGGAGCAAAAGGAAGAGTTCAAGACAACATGATGCCTGTCAACATCACTATGCTATTGCACAAATACTTCTCCTCTCGCATCTTGGCTCGACAGTTGCCATATACTATGCTTTGATGTCTAGATCCCAACATATCTAAGTCTAAAAGTCATTTTGCCATTTGGAGTTAAACTTCCGATGCAGAAGAAATTTAAGTAAGTACTAGATCCCTCATCTCATCTCAGTCGGATTACAACATTGGTGTCAGCACGATATCTTGGTGCCTATAATTAGCTCATGATGAACGATACAAGATATCAACAATATAGGAAGAGACTGAATGCTCTACGGAGCTTGATTTCAACATGACCATTTCTGAAGCTTAATTTCATCGAATTACTACTCAAGTTGATCATACTCTGAGAGCCGTTACTGACTTCGATAGCCTCTTTCTTCCTCCAAATAACATAAGTTATCGTCTGCATACTCTCTAGGACAGCTCAAGTAAGCCATGATCATCCTCACTGTTTCCCTATTCCTGAAATGATGAACAACATGACGTTATCCCAGCTCACTCAGATGCACAAGTTGCAAATGCTGCGAACACGTATCAACATTCTGATCTTACTTGTATCCCTTTTCACAATTCATAGTATGATTTGGACATCACTAACATGTAAAGGCATCAGAAATCAGGATGGGGGGGGCTCCATCTACTGAGAAATATCATGGAATAGAGATTACTGAGCTCAATCCCATTCGAAACTTAGACAGTACTCAAGACAAATAAGAAGACAAGCCTCATCTGTAGTGACAAACCATCAGAAATGTTAGTTGTCCTTGAGAAATCTTATAGAATATGCAGAGCCACAGTATCTAGATAGGAGAATGAAATTTTAATAAATCGCTAGAGCACAATTGCCTGTTCGATTACTCTCAAATATGCCTGTTGATTCCTAGATTTATGTAGAGGAATTTAGTGTTTTGTATTCATATACTGACTGGATCTGATAATACAAGGGAGATTTGTTCCACGCCAGCCCAACGCCTAAAGTTGCACCCAGAATAATGCCTAAGATATCGTTTCTTTTACTTCTAACAAAAGAAATGCCGCGAATTGGCGGGTTGAGTCCCTCCCCCTTCTTATAACCTATCATATTCCGAAGTCTCCTCGTTCAAAAATCAAACATATGTGTGTCTCTTCTTATTGAAAGCCCGTTGATCTTTCAGCCATTGTCTGTAGCCAGCGACGCTGGCTATCTTTTCACCATAATAATCTTCAGTATGTATTAGCGACTCTACTAGGAACTGTTATAAGGGAGGACGTAATACCTGGGACTGGGTTTGCCACACTGCCTCCGCTAGGATCAACGCGATATTTCTTTACACGTTTGTAAAATTCTCGCTCCTTTTCACCCATCTGCTGTTTTCGACTTTTTCCAATCCGCCAATTGAAGACTGATGTTCCAAGTATAGGCCCGACGAGCCAGCCTAAACCTCCACAGGCAAAGGTCGTCAGACCAAGTGTGATAAAAGGGTCCAAGGGAATTTGGGAAATGTATGAATCCTGGGATGGGGTGTTAACAATGAATGACTATCTTCGATCTAAATAATATAGCGCAAGAGTGCGTTATGTGTTGAAGCTAACACCTTGCACCTCGCACACAGCTATGGGACCAACACTACACTTACCAAATCAGCATTGGAAAGAACAGAGGCTCCGCCAACAAAGCCACCAGCTCCAGTCCCAATCGAAGAACCAAGTTGCCAGAATCGTCGGTGACGTCTCAACCGGAAGAAATCGTTCCAATTTAATACCTCCGTCTCAGAGCTTATGAAGGGAGCCGACTGTGTTCCGATCGGAGAATGGGTATCTGTGGAAGCCGAGCGGGTGTTCTGGAAAGCTACATTGTGTTTTGCAAGAGTAATGCGAGGGGTTCTAGGTGTATCCGTGCAGCGTGCGGAAGATGTGGTGTATGTGCATGGTGTAAGGAGGGTAGGCTGTATCCGACAGCTGATTGCTGCGGTACGGAGCGTAGGTGCGGTGCACAGCATTTGTGGAGTTTAGCTTTTTCACTGATATCTCTATTATGATGTGTTGCAAAGCTGGAAAGCTGGTCAACCATTGAGCACCCATATACGTGAAATCTTGGCTACATCGCGCTTAGCAATCGGTTGCTGCGGCTAACTATCCAATCATAATATATGTAGTGGAAAAGCTACCCCGCCGAGTAATTCAATTCTAGACCGAAGTTGGGAATTATATTTTAAGAATATGATTTTAAGGAGTTATAAAACCCCTCTGTGAAAAGAAGAATGCTAAGAATATTTTTACAACTGTTCTTCTAAGCTGTTAATTTGTTTCTTTTCAGTTTTGTGTTAAAGAAGAAAAGAAACAAGCTGAATAAATCAGCAAGTATAGAGCCTATATTCAGATCAAATTTATATCATGGTATGAGTTTTTTGCTTACAACCTAACTAAATTACAAAGTCATTAGCTAGATGATTTTAAAAGAAAGCCATTAAAATAATAATTCAGCACTTAAGATCTAGCTTAACTTTGAATAATATCTACTTTTATTTAATTTAATTCTAGTTGGAGTTATGTTTCTAGTTTCAAAGCTTGTACTTAAGCTACATGTATATAATCACGCTTATTTGGCGCACAAGCTTATTTTCGGTAGAACGCGTTTACGCTAATGGCATTTAATAGCGTCACTTGCTTCAAATCAACGACGGGACTGTCGGTCAGATTTCATTCACTGGTAAATAAAGCATGGAGACAAGCGGCGCGTCGACGCCTTCGTCGTCGCCGCCGCGTGACCTTCACGAAGTTTGGGGAATGCCGCAGAAGAACTTTTCCTATTTCAACTTCATTGTAGCCGAACGCAAGGAATATATCCCTGGCTCAGGCCCTCCGTTGCAACCCGTTACAGCTGCCCTTCAACACGACAAGACAGGCTATATTATTGACAAAGTTTTCTTTAAGAAAGAACTTAGGTATCTGGTCGGCTTCAGAGATGAGCCTCAACTAAGGGTGAGCGTACGGCCGCAGAATATCCTTAATTGGGTATCTGAATGGGAAGCTGAGGATTGGGAAGAGAGGGACTTCATCCAAAAAGAAAAAGAAGAAGAAGAGGCTTTGCTACCGATAATACTGGCGCAAGAAGCAAGAAAGCAAAATAAGATGGAGAAAGTGTCACGTGAAGGCGTCAAGACCGATGTTAGGAAGCGCAAGAGATCTAAAAGCCCAACCTGGAAGTTTCCAATGAAGAAAGTTGGAACAGGACGGGGTCGTGGTCGACCTCCGTTGGCCGGACGACTGGCTACAAAGATGACTCCTCTGCCGGGCCCGGGCAGGATACTCCAGCCTTCCAGGGAACCTGTTCTATATCCATTCACATCACCCAGATCGCAACGCCGAGCTAGTACAGGGCTGGCTCATATAGCTACACCTCTTCTTGACAGTGATGACTCTGAAACAGAAGAAGAGTCGGATGACACAGATGCAGCTTTAAAAGGCCAATCAGACAATGATCAGACTGACCAGGACTCTGAATCTCCGGACCCCCTAGTGAATGAGATAGCAGGGCCCGGCCTGAAGAACCAACATCCTGAAGCTGCGTCTTCTAAAAGATGCCGGTCCTTGTCTTTTGTGGACCGTAGTACTGTTGCCACAGCTTCTGCCTACGAAGCTGGGCAAATATGGGATAATCTTACGAGAAAAGCTAACCAAAAGGCTTCTGTACATAGCTCACTGCCATCCATGAATAATAACACAGCAAAGTCTGAGCATTCAATAGAAATCACCCACACTCCTGCAAAAGGCCCATTCATACAGAAGCAGATCACTCCACCTGTGTTATACAGCAGTGATGCTATGGCAACAGGTATGGAAAAAGAAAACAAACCAAAAGACAAGAGGCCTGTACCACGGCAGGTCCAGAGATACAACATAACTCCACCTATTCACATCGCCGCAGATCCTCGGGAATTTGAAACCCTTACACAGGTGACACGAACTTCAATGGCACCACAGAACACTATTTCCTCTATAACAAACCGGAGCAACAGATCTCATGAACAGCCATACAAATACAAATCTGCCTTCGATAACCCAGTTACAAATAAGACATACAAATCTCCTTTTGATGATCCGCAAGAGTTTGTAGCGAGACAGTCGACCATCAACCATAGTACGTGGCATTGCAGTTACTCTTTCGTTGTCATATTATCTATGAAATGCTGATTATTGATACACTGTAGCAAATCGTAACACTTTTGTAGCTTCTGGCCATGTGTTCTCAAAATCCCGAGCGCACCCTTTTAGTTCCGTGATCAACAACCAGTATGAGGAGGAAAAAGGTATCAATGTCGGTACTAACGATGGTGATAACGATGATAATGATGAAGAGGAGTATAATGTTGAGCGTATCTTAGATGCAAGAACGAGAGTGGTGGGAGGTAGAAAGGTTCGATTTTATCTTATTCAGTGGGAAGGAGACTGGGAGAATACCTGGGAGCCTCAAGAAAATGTTAGGTAGGCTATATGCTCACGAACCAGTCCAGATCGTACCTAATTACATTATAGTCACACAGCTATATCAGAGTTCGAGGCCACGAAGCGAGTCACCGCAAGACAGAATGCTGCTCGCTCCAATTCCAATTACGATGAACAAATACAGGTTCATTCTCGCAAAGAATCTAGTTGGGCAACTCGTGTAGCTTCTAGCCCTGGCGAACAGACTGAGGCTTTACGGCATGTTACTAGTACGGCTCATTCAAATAAGGCCCATGAACTGCAAAACAGCAACTCGGTCTCTAACCAGGCTCGCTACGCACCTCTCAAGTATGACGAGCGAAGTAATAAAGCACCACAGATTTGGCAACCTTCCTCGGGCGGTGATGAAGATATTGCAAATAATCCTAAATGTCCTCCATGTGCATTATATGAGAGAGGGTCCTGCTATGGGGGCTTACCGTGCGAGCGTTGTAAAGAGAGAGGCTTCTCCGCTGAGATATGTGCTAAACAGACCCTCAAGGATGATAATACCATGTCTCGTCCAAATGGAACGAAGCCACAAATTAGAGGGAACTTGGGTATGACGAAGGCGGCAAATCCAATAACGAAAGGAACATCAAGAAATGAAGAGATGAAAGTCGTGGTTGTCATCAGTAGTGATGAAGAGGAAGAGGACGAGGACGATGATGAGGAAGACGGCGATAGCTTGAGCGAAAAGGGTCAATCGCACGTAATCGAAATGCAATTTGCGAAGCAGAGACATTCAAACAAGGTCAATATACGACGATAATGACGATAACTAACAAGTAATGAGTGAGTCGACCAATCCTTATCGAGCGACTGTGCTATGCCTCATATTTAAGTTGCGGTTACATCGTACCACTATAGTATTATTGAGGGCGAGGCGTAAAGGGGACCATGATTCTTCAGATACCCGGATTATGGTACAAAGGAGTTTGAAGTTAAACTCTTTCTATGAATTGCATTTTCTTTTAATTGGGCCGGTGCTCAAAACATGTCAGTCCGTAATTAGCGTGTGTTGCCAACTAAGACTCTGACTAGATAAGACTCACTTATGTGCATAGATGGCCCCAGAACTTTAACCAGTATAAATTACAGATCGATTTGTCACCTGCCATTTGTGAGAAAGTATAAAGATGACCTGAAGACTCTATCACTAGAAATTGTAACAATACAGAATAGTTACACACTTAATCATGAAGTGTCAAATTAGATTAGATTCTAGTGCTTATGCAACTGACCTCGCCGAGTAGGCAAATCTTCAAGTCTGTGTTCTTAACTCGTTTACCAAAAGTCCGATTGACCACTTGTCTACGAGGGCGGTACACCCAAAAGTATTCTCGGCAAATGTTATATGCTATGGTGTTGGACAGAAACCATAGCTGAGCAACCCCGCCTGCAGCCTTACTACATTAGCCTTACATTATCGAGTTGACAGTTTTAAATTTCTGATCCTGACTTAGAGGAAAATGTCATTATTAGGGCAATTCCATAAGTGCAAGACTCATCTCGTGCTGATGATCAACTTCTCGACCTATGGCTGAAGTGGTGGGATTAGTAGCAAGCATCACTGCAATTGTCGGTATTGCTGGAGCAGCGGCCAAACTATCAAAAACTCTTTATGGCGTTGCTAAGGATGCTGGCTCCGCTCAAGACGACATAGAAACATGGGCTATTAAATTTGCGTCCTTTTCCTCTGTGATTCAGACAGCGCACTTTTCGCTGGATCTCCACTTCAAAACCCGAGCTCAGTCTCGTGCTTGCGAGTTTATTAAAGAAAACCACGTCCTAGAAGATATCATGAACCATTCTAAACACATCAAAGTCCAGGTTGACAAAATCCGGCCTTATGTTCGGGAAATTTCGAGCAGTTTGACTTTTATAACCAAAATCAAATGGCTACTTCGAAAAGCAGAAGTGGAATTACTTGGCCCGAGAATGGAAAGTGTAAAAACAGATCTTACGACATTGTTACAAGTCATAAGTTTGGAGATTCTGAGTGAGGCTCCAGAGAGTAAAGAGAAGTCAAAGCTAATGTATACATATCGGATTAGCATCATGAAATTGGCTAATTTTCGAACACAGTGTACAGCTCAAAGAACAACTCAAGTTACAAATTAAAACTATAGCTATTCTAGAGAAGCAACTATCTTATAGGCAGCATGAATTTAATGAGAATTCGACAGAATATTTGAGGTCTAACAACGGGCTGGCTCATGATGCATTCGTCGAACTTGCAAAAAGTATGGCACGCCATGGAAGGGTGCCAGAACCTTCGTATGATCAAACTGAAATATCAGCAACTAGGCAAGCGACATTTCAAAATCCTCCACCTCCCGTTACATTGAGTGGTGTTAGTGAGAGGCATCGGGCATCGGGCAGCACGCAGATTAAAGCCCCACGGGAACTGTCTCGCGATTTAGAACATCCTGCCAAGACAGAGATGAAAAGAAGGACTCGTCCTCATCACCCAATCACAGTCATGAGCTCAAATAACATACAGTCGCCGCATCTCTCCCAGCCATCTTCATCTATGCATAGAGCACAGGGTGAGGGTGCGACTCATCTGCACCACGTGGATGAAGAAGAGCCGGGAGGCGCTAATCAAGCCAATGTTGAGGTTCCTCGCAATGAAACCTTGATAGAAAGTGAGTATCAGAACGTCCGCGCAAATGATTACCTGCTTGACTTGGATCCGGTGAATACCCATCGAAACACTAGAGGGTATATATTGAAGGATAGCCTTTTTACTCCCACTAAAGCAAATGTTGACAGCAGCATACGGGAAAATCTCATATCACAAGAGCTTGCGCGAAGTCTCGACTTGGACATACGTCCAATAGATTCTAGTTCTGAAGAAGATGCCATAAATTGGATACTGCTCAAGGATGGCCAAAAGATACGTAAAGTGGGTGAAACTGAGTTTGAATGGATCAAGAGGAGATCCTCACGCAATCGTCCTTTGACGGTGTCTTGTTGGGTATACGAGTACAGTCAGCGACCTCTTGTTTTTGGACGACCTTTTCTCGACACGAGAAAGCGCAGATGGTCGTACGCCAGTGACGATGCCGAGTCTGATAGAAAATCTAGAGAAAGTCTTATATCTAATCAGGCACAGGAGATCGATCCACAAACCTCTAAATCTTCTTCAAGATCTGAAGGGAATGTGCCTAGACTTCGTAGGAGCCCAAAGCGTTAGGTTTCGATCAATAGCTACTGTGCATAATATTCTAAGTATGATTACAAATTGGAGCAAATTCTTATATGACATACGTTTCATAGAATCTCGAATTGAAAAGCCCTTTTCTATGACGAACTTAATTTTGGCGTTAGGCTCGCTTAAGCCCCTTTCTTCTGACCATCATGAGTGACTAGCTTGATAAAATCCAAGAAGACACAAAATACTTTCAATAAATTATTCTCACCCCTATCATTCGTTACTACCATAATGACAGGGGTGACTGAGAAGATACTATATAAGGCCTGGGGATGGAAAAAACTTAGATAATATGCTGCAAAGTTGCGGAATGAATTCCATTCAAAAGGCTACACTAATATTGCCATCAGCTATGGCATTTATCATTCTGAAAGGCAGTAATGTATCACATAAGATTTTTCAAGCATGAGAAAAGGGTATGAACTTCAGTGTAATGTACAATCCGGAATCTACCTTGCACTTATGTACTCTGCACAGCATGCGCCTTTTCATTTGCCGTTTCCTTTCCCAGGGAAACAACATGGTCAAATTTCCTTTTCTAAATACCAGTCTTAGCTAAAATTCATCTCAATGTGTATTATTTCTTCCACCAAATCATCCCCGAAAGATCATAGTCTTGCTTCTACACCGCCCATAGTACTTTATCTTCTCACTGTTTTGCGCACTTTTGGAAAGGTCAATCAATAACACAAAACATCCGCATTATCATAGCTGTAGTGGTGTATCCAAGCCACAGTGATGTAGGTTTTGGTATAGATCTGGGCAGCGTGCGAAAACTCGGATTCTAAAATTACTTAGTAGGATATGATCTTGCTGATCTTCTAGGTAGGGAGACTTAAAAAGTAATAACACAAGAAGTGGTATCTGGTGGCTACGGAAGGTAGCGTGGACAGCATATGGTGGCATGCACAGCAAAGAATGGCAATTGTGAAAGGGTTTCAATTACCTTTTTAATTATGAAGTGAAGGTCGGTATATATGCACCAAAAAGGAGGTGAGCAGTATGAGTTCAGACCAAGGAAGATAGAGGCTACATTGCATGAATAAGTTGAAGTTGTATACTGGCTCAAGAGAAGCTTGTTTTGTCGACATTAATCAGTGCCCGAGTTCACAACATAATGGTAGTCTTTAAAGGACAAGAAGATTTATTATATCCTTTACTTGCAGATTATAAGGCACTAACGAGCGTCCAGTTTCCATCGTCAGCTTCAGATCACATATCATTATCTCACCCCCTATTATTCGTTCTTGAGTAACAGATGACGTTCCATCCAAAATGAGATCTAGACACCAGTCTTCTCGGTGGCCATGTGTTTCTCGGTAACGAACTCCTCCGTTTCACCAGCGTGTATTTCCTTCTCTATCTGATTGAGATTGAGGTGCGGCACAGCATCCTCACCGTCAAAGATTTTCGCAATTTCTTCAAGTGTTGGGCCTTTTGTCTCAACATAGACAAAGTACACAAAAACGAATTCAAGAGCATCCCAGAGCTACATTGGTATGTCAGTAATTTGTTGCAATACACTAGAACAACACATTGATGAGAGAGGAGTGGAGGGCTCACAGTGTAAAACAACATGAAGTTCCAGTGGTTTGGCAGATTATCCCAGGCGAGTTTATTAGTCTGGTTTCCAAGTGCTAGAATTGCTTGGACAGTAATGTTCATGATCATCATTCCCTTTGCTCGAAGCTCAAAGGGTAAGATCTCAAGAGCATAACCAATAAGTAAACCGGAAAATCCGATATCGTAAAAGATACCGAACATCCAGATGAAAACAAGCTGTGCATAACCAGAGGATGTGTTTGTTGAGTTGGAATTTTCATAGACGGCACCGCAGATAGTCCAAATAACAAAGGAAGCGACCATACCACCTGCCGAGACGAGGAAGAGAGGACGTCGTCCAAATTTGTCAACAGTCATAGCTGCACTAATAGTGACAATTAAATCCAAGATGGTTTTACCACCACTGATCTATATATAATTGTTAGATTCATCGTAAATAGTAGCCTATTAGGCAATACTTACGCCCAACTTTTGATTTTGATTTGTAATTCCAGCACCCTCATAGATGGCATTCATGTAGTTCGAGAATAGCGCGTTTCCAGAGTATTGAGAAATGACTCCAAGAGAGATGATGATTGCTAGACGCCAGCGGTTACCCTTTGTCTTGAAGAAGTCCATATAACCTGTTGTTTCGGCTGCAACATGCTCAAGTTTAATAGTCTCTTTGATCTCACGGTACTCAAATTGAACAGTAACGTTGTTGATGTCACCTCCTGCATGATATTTTGAAAGGGTCTGTAAGGCCTCTTCGGGACGGTCCTTGGACATTAACCATCTAGGGGATTCAGGAATCCACCAAATAAAGAGGAGCTGGATTAGCGAAGGAACGATTTGAAGGAACGTGATTGACCTCCATGACCAATCGTTGTTTGCTTGCGAGGTGCCCCATCCGATCCAGGCGACGAGAAGCGCACCGGCATTCCAAAGACAATTATAGACCGCAGTTACAGGACCTCGATGTTGTGGGTGGCAAATTTCAGTGAGCAAGAGAGGAGAGCACATCTGAGCGAAACTGTTGCCAAAACCAAGAAGGAATCGACCAGCAATGAACACTGATTCTGGGTTAGCTCTTGAAAGTTTAGAACTTAGTGCAAAAGACCTACTTCCATATCCATTGCAAAAAGCCGATATACAGCCTCCAAGGACCATGAAGGTACAGCCGATGGCAATTGCTTTCTTTCGGCCATATTTATCCGCGACCCAGGGACTATTGCGTATAATTGGTTTTGTATTCGATAAGAAGTAAGGGGATCACGGGGACCTACGTTATAAAGAAGCTGAGAATGCTTCCAATGTTGAACATGTTTACAAGCAGACCAAGTAGATTGTTGTCTTTTGCTTCAGGAAAATAATCCTCCCATAGTTGGATTTGCTGGACAGTATTGACAAGCATTCTGCAAAACCTACATTAGTTCGTCTAGCAGACGCATTTCGTTTGGTCTTACCCATCATAGCCAGTAGTTGCTGATGCTACCATAAGAATACAAGCATATGCATATAGCTTACGCAAATGAGGTTCTTTAGTCCACTGGACTTTCTCGAAGTCAGGAGCTTCACGTTGAGCTACGATGACCTCCGCCTGGTGGGCTTTGGCACCATGTTCGGTGACGTTAACCATGGTCTATCGTGGAATTTAGATTCTTGTCACGGGTAAAGAAGTAACTATTGTTCCCCAGCTAGGTGGTCTCCAGAGAAGAAAGATGTGAAAGTGGACATCAGCACTACAAGAATTGATTTTATAGTCAACTATTTCAACGTACAGTAAGCACATGGTACCCCATATCTCTTTTCTGGGGTTTGTATATTTACCGGTGGGGAAGCACGAGGGTGCCACAGGGTTGGAGATGGATGAAATTTAGGCTAAATAAATGGCATGGTTCCTACTTGCACAACACCAGGCCTCCGGTAGGATTTCCAGCTCAACATGCCTGTTATTGGATCGCCATTCAATACCCGGCATCTAGTTATCTGATTATCGACAGTCGAGTAGCGGCGCATGGAGCGTGGCCTGCTCGGATCACCTAAACCAGATACGATCACGATGCAGGTGTGCAGCAGGTCGGGTTTTCCTCAAATCAGAAAACATATCTGCCGACTTGCCGGAAAGCGGCGACTACTTGGGGTAGCACTCGCGAACAAGCTGCCAGTCATCCAGGACCATCTGAATCTACAAATGGTAATCTGACCATTAACTTCTTGCAAACACGGACAAGAGGCGGCTACGCACTCGTCCAAACATGAAAGCAAACCAACCAGAATCGTTCTTGAATCTGTACCGGACCGTCGTTTCACGGACCGATAGACATCGGTGCGCCTGGCTTACGCCACGAAGTTAAATCAAGCCTTTAAACGTGTTGTGGTTACTGTATTCGTAGACGAGCTGCAGGTCAAGCGAAACACTTTACATGTCCCATCTGCTGGGATTGCCAAGCCATAAACCCTCCGATACAGTCGGACAAAGCAAACGACGATACGCGTACCCATTTGTGTCAAACACCTCTAGCTCACACTATATAAACTCAATATTTAAGGTGTGATTGTACGGCTTGGAGAAATTGTTTCCTTCACTCACAGTCGGTTCTTTGAATCCGACGTAGTCATTTTGGGCATTTCGAGACCTGGGCATGGGCTCATGATCACATCTTTTCCAACTGCCAATATGAGTAAGCTTCGCCACCCGTTGTTGCTTCTTGAAACCACTTGTTTGGATATCTGTGAAGTGACTAATCGGGCATGTCGCGTGTGTGTATGAATCTTACACAGCAAAAGCCTCTGAGACTGCTTCATGCTTCGAACTTCAGTTAGATGTATCGGCTATAGCTTTGATGACCCAAACAGAAACACAAGGCAACTTGAGGAAAGACTTTGGAATTGGTCAAAGACAAAACGAGCTGCTTGACACGTCACAAAATGTGATCGATGAATCGACGATGTCCGCGTTCGGGCCATAGGGCTAGTTCATATCAGCTGTTCGGAACATCCACGTTATTTTCCGACAACAAAGTAGGATATGAAGACGCAATTCTTGCAGTGGATAGATACCTAAGTGGCACAGTATGGCCCTCACCGCCTCATACCCATAGTGTGTACAAGTCATGCGCCGCTTGACCTTTCAGCCTCCGCCTGATGATTAGCAAACAAGAATCGGTGCGCAAATTAGCATAAATAGAAAACCCCTTCAACGCAAGTAAACCACACCAGATCAATATCACATCAACAGTACGCTGATTTAAGGCCAACATCAGGATTAGAAGCGAGAGCTGCCTGTTGGAGGAAAGCTAACTCTAGCATATGCTGCAGTACGAACAAAATCCGGGACGACTAAGGTAGGTATAGATCTCTAGCGCTCGAAAGATTATATCAGCTATAAAAGTCAAGAGTGACAAATCGAAAAACAGCTAAATTTTACATTTCTTCTGGCTGTTCTATTAGTATTCGCCATGCCTCAACTAGACACGACCAGCCTCCATTTTTGCGGAATGCAGTATTCGTTATTCGTGTTTTGACAGTAATTTCAGATATGGAATCGTGAGATCAGAGCATGTCAGCCAGAAAGGGAAAAGCTAATTCTATATTCATAGATTGAGTTTAGTATTCTTGATGGTAATAGAAGCTATTGGATTTTTCTAAAGAGATAGTCGATACTATTCTATTGGAATCGAACTCTCCGAATCAAGCGATGGTTGGCTTCGAGAGATGTAGGACTTAGGAAGAATAGACTACACGATAGTGGAGCTTACAAGGTTTAGACACCTAGTGGAAGCTCTCCAATTTTTTGGATCTCTGCTCCAGCAGATCAACGAACGATATGATTAATGTTACACGTGCTACAGTACTGGTAATAACAGCAATGCATATAAGACTAAATCGTTTGAGACTAGGCTCATCGATTTGACGATTATGTATTTATAGAGCCCTAAGATAAACTCAAGAGATTGTTGACGGGAGCCATAACTACAGATAAATAACCTAATATAACACAAATCAATAGCTTTTGAACCTATAGCCAATCGAAGAGGTCGGTATACATGAGTAGTTTTACCACGTGACTTCATTACTTTAATGGGCTTAGCGTAATTATCTATCTGTACCATGACGCTGAGTATGAATGGTCCTATAACGACGCTCTACTACATATCCGTTCAATCTCTAACTACCATCCTATCATAACTTGATCATGTAATTGCAAATGGCCACGATGCGAATCATTAGCATCATTACCTGCTTCTCAGCATGCTACTCTCTCACCCAGTGCAGCCCTATATCTCATCAACTACCCCTCGGCATATCCATAGACGAACCTAATGAACATGGCAACATCTCGATTAAACTCTTCGCTGAGTTGGAGGAATTATCCCGTATTGTCGATATATCATACTGTGTTGGAATGACTGGTATCTCAAAGCCTTTCAAATGCGCAAGCCGGTGTAACGAATTTCCAAATTTTGAACTCGTGGATATATTCAACACCGGGCCACTGATGAGTGACAGCTGTGGATATATTGCCCTAGATCACGAGAAAAAGTACGATGGGAAAGGTAGAGTGATTATTGCCTTTAGAGGAACTTATAGTATCGCAAATACTATTGTGGATTTGAGCACTGTCCCACAGGAATACGTCCCATACCCAGATAACCCAGAGAATGAAACAACTTCTACAATAGACCCCACAGCAAAATGTACGAATTGTACTGTACACTCTGGATTCTGGACATCATGGCAGAATACTCGACCACTTATTCTCCCGCATATTCAAGCCGTACGACTGCATTATCCTGATTATCAACTACACCTAGTAGGTCATTCCTTAGGAGGAGCAGTTGCCGCACTAGCAGGCTTGGAATTTGATTCAATGGGATTCAAGCCGATAGTTACAACTTTTGGGGAGCCACGAATTGGTAACTCGGGGTTGCGGGACTGGATAGATTTGACGTTTTCCCTACCCTCGGAACATACGACAAAGCGAGGGTCTGCTCTGAAAGCCGGACGCTACAGGCGGATAACGCATGTCGATGACCCAGTCCCACTCCTTCCTTTACAGGAATGGGGCTATAGGCCGCACGCAGGTGAGATTTTTATCTCGAAACCCTCCCTCCAGCCCTCAATTTCCGATCTTCAACTATGCTATGGCGATGAAGACGTAGAATGTATTGCAGGCGCTGAAGTGGATGAGGCTTGGTTTGTCGCCGTATCAAATAATGATCAAGTCAATACGGGAGATGAGAAGATTGAAAATCTTTTTGAACATGAGCAAGAAATATCAAAAATCAGCAAGCGATGGGGTGTTCCGATTCCGGCCAGATATAAAATCTGGCAACTCTTCTTCGCTCATAGGGATTACTTCTGGAGACTGGGGCTGTGTGTCCCTGGAGGTTAGTACACAAATGGAATCTAAAAAGTTCCTAGCCTTATTGCAGTTTGCCTCTGAGAATTTGATCGGAGATTCTCCTTGTTGAGCCTTCAAACTCTTAGAAGTAACTGTGCAGCTTGTGGATGACTAGCTCAACTTTTGGCATCATCATGATTTAATTTTTTTGCTAATTCTTGCTGTCAGGCGACCCTTTGGACTGGGGAAGGGGCGGTTATGATATTGGAGATGACGAGGGCAAATTGAAGAAGGTCGAATTATAGGTTTTTATGAAAGAATAGCTGTGAGGAATCGGTAATTGGGCGGATGGTTAGGACGTGGGAGGCGTTTTAGGTGTATAAGATCAGTGTAATAAAATGAATAATGAGATATAGGATATAATAAACGGAAAGGAATCCCCTAGATAATGGCACAGCACACCTACTTGTGGATTCCTATGGCATTATTTGGGCTCGATCGAATGTTGATGCTGTGTCTTGGAGAGCTCGAAAATAAATTGATTGGTTTACATTTCCGAGAGTATTCTCTATGTTGAGAGTTTTCTTTGGCAAGGTGAGGAGCCTCCTTTCTAAGCGAAGCTTCAGTATCTCCTGTTCTACTGCGACCGAAGCTTCTCTGTGAGCTTACCTTTTATGGAAATAGAACCAAATCTCATCAATTTAAGATATTACAGAGTGCTTAGAGCTATAAACGAGAGCTTTCATATCGAAGAGGAACTGCCTCTAATCAAGCTTTATCTAGAAATCTGGTGGATTGGCCAGTCTCACAAAAGGTCTGAAGCCGAAGCTTTGTTTTCTGGTTCCATTTCATTTGATTGATTATTCAGCAAAGAATGAATAGGTACACCTCCAAAATACCCGAATAGTAGATCTCTTGAAAGAGCAACAGGACCGCTTTTCCAATCCCATTCCGTTAACGCCATATGACCATCAACACCATATGTACAGCCAAGCCCAAAGAATCAGCCGTTTGCTTATTTCCCAATCCCATGGTTCTTCTTATCCTTTCTCTCGTTTGCTCTCTGCATCCTCTCGTTACGCCGAACTTTCTCTTTTCTTTCTCTCCGACCATCGCCTTGTACCTGAGTACCTTCCTTCCTTTCACGCTCTTTCTTAACATCGACTTCAACAATCCAAGCACTGTCTTGGGTCTTGTTGCCTCCCTTGTAACCCCATTTCTTCTCCCATTCTCCAGTCTCCTCGTTGTATCTCAGGTTCTTTTTCTCCTCCGATGTCTTAGCTTTAATACCCTTCTTTGCGGCAAACTTCTGCCATGTAGTCTGCGCCTTTGGAGGTGGTAGCGGCTAGCTATGTTAGTTCGATTTCTATAGCTAAATGCTAGGAGCGCAAACCTTTTCTCTCGGTAATCGTGTCTCGATTCCTGGTAACGAAAGTAGAACGCCAGCAGGGGTAGACTGTATAGGACAAGTTTCGAGCAATTGATTCAATAAAGCCTGCGCTCCATCTCGTGCAGTAGCTGCTAAATCATCTTCTATATTTTCTGGGGTGGTGAGAATAAGAGGATTTGGGTCTGTAGCGAGGAGAAGACCGAGATCGAATGTATAGGGAGTCGGTTTGTGGACGGTAACGTCAATCTTTTTAGGCGCAGAATCCGTCATATCTTCAAAATCCAAGTCAAGATGTAATATTTGAAGTTGACTGGCGGGGAAGAAAGTGAACTTCAGGTGTATCCAGAACTTTTTTTGATGTCCCCACTTCAATGCGGGCCTTGGCCCGCATTTTAGAACAACGTTCCTTTAATCCTCACCAAGCATACTCTGGACATTCACCAATATACACACAGCATGGCGTCGCCGACGTGCTGGAAATGCCTGTCAAGGCCAAAGCCTGCGCAATTGACCTCCCAGTTGCAATCACGTACAGCGACTGTGTCGTTCTCGACCTCCCCGGCATTAGCTGCAGTCACAGCCAAGAAAACAATGGCTCAGAAGATGATGGCCTCGAAGGCGAATCAAAGCAAAACGTTGAGGCTTAAGAAAAAAGCCGTTGTCAAAACTGGAAAGCCTCCGATGCCAGGAGAGAGGAAGGCGATGAGGAAGCGCATTGTATTGAGCAATACGAATGCTCTTGCGGTGGATGGCATGCAAGATCTGAAGAAGGCTTTGGTTGGGAAAGAAGGTGCTGAGTTCGTAGGCAAGGTGATAGGCCTGCAGGGGCAGACTGTCGATAGTTTGAGAGCTTCCGAAGCTTTCAAACCACATCAAAGCTGGGGATTTTTCCGACGACCAGGTGTTTTGGTGAGAGAGGAGACAATAGCATTGGGGGAGAAGATGATTGCAGTTGAAAAAGAGGGTACGCTAAGATTGGTGCTTGATGGGGATAGGGTCACTGGAAAGAGTTTGATGTTGGTCAGTGCTATGGCAATGGCATTTGTAAGGGGGTGGATTGTTTTGAACATCCCAGAAGGTAAATAACAAAAGATCTAATCTGCATGCAACTGCTTGCTGACCAAAACCAGCCCAAGACGTTACGAACGCAGTAACGGAGTATGCCCCAATCGAGAACTCCTCCCTTTATTCGCAGAATAGCTACACTGCCAACTGGCTAAATGCTATAGCCAAATCCAATGCCACCATTCTCGACAAACTCGAGCTCTCACAAGAGCATCCAGAAGTTCCCATACCCCTGCAATCCAACATTACCCTAAGCCGACTCTGTGAGCTTGGGGCTCGAGATCCTGAACTTTCCTGGCCAATATTCGTGGCATTTTGGAAGGAAATCACCGCCAAAGGACGGCCTCCAATTTTGATGGCACTGGATGGTTTACAGTACATCATGCAAAACAGTTTGTACCGCTCTGCGGAGTTCAAGCCCATACATGCCCACGATCTCGCAATTGTAGACCACTTTCTCTCCTACCTTTCTGGAGACAAAACACTCCCAAATGGAGGCGCTGCCATTGCAGCATCATCGCGTAGCCACGCGCCAATAAGCAAATCTATGGATCTAGCCATCCAGCAATCTCAAGAGCGACAGTTCGGAGGAATCGTCGTCGAGCGTGATACTTGGGGCAGAGAACGATACGATGACGTACGAGCGATAGAGGCATTCCGCGAAAATCAAGAACTACGTAACATTGAGCTATTCACGGAGCGTGATCCTTGGGAAAAGTCCTACGACTCTCGCGCTGACAAAGCGCTGGCAAAGGTTGAGACGATGAAGCTGCGTGGTCTGAGTAAGGCAGAGGCACGCGGTTTGATGGAGTATTGGGCACAAAGTGGAGTGCTAAGGGCACAGGTTGATGAACGGACCGTTACGGAGAAGTGGGCTTTGGCAGGGAATGGAGTTATTGGGGAGATTGAGCGTGGTGCGCTGTTGATGAGGATTTAGGAGGGCATGTGTAGATACTTGTATGAACTGTCTAGACTGTACGATATGCACAGCATAAATCCGACTTGTAATAATATAAGAGCTTCCGCAGACTCCGAGTACATTTGCAGTAATGTTTCCACACTCATATCCAGATTTCTGATTGTACTGCTCCTTACTTACAATCTCATCTGTCCGACCCTGGGATCTCGATAGGTATCAGACTTTGACTTCTTTCGTAAATCCAACATCTAGAAGTACATGGATCTAGTCACTCATAACCTCCTCTCCCAATTCCCCCAAGATTGTCTTGGCCTAGCACATTATTTCCGTAAGACGTCTTTAGCACAACTCATTTATAAATTTCACGGTCTCGACGGCATTTTCTAGAGCCTCTAGGCACAATTGGTCAAGTGTTTCAACTGCTCTTCAATTCGTACAAATGCTCAGGCATGAGATCTAACGATATCCACCTTCTGATCTCTTGCTCCCCTAATCTCCATGTAGGTATCAACGGTCATCTATCGTACAAACTCGTTATTCTTTCTCTCCCCGATCCGCTTTCAAAAGGCTCTTCATGCTGTACCGAACCCAAACACGTTCCAAGGAAAATTGCAAATCCAGGATCCAAACCGCCTCCATTCCATCAATCATCAAATCAAATAAATACCAGTCATCCGTGCACGCAATGCAGATAGGAAATAACAAATTGTAGACAAAAATGGAGATGATGCGCACATTCCATACGCTAGGGGTATTCAACATGCTTTGATTGTCGCCAAAAAAAAGAAAAGCAAAACAAAAAAGGAAAATCAGGGAAGCAACGAGGCAGGCGAATTGGGAAGCGCCGACAGTGTCTAATTAGATGGTGTTTGGTGAAGCAAAGACGCCACGCTGCATATACCAGCTGAGACATTGCTTGTATAGCTTTGAACCCTGTGCCCTTGTTATGGTTTCAATTCCAAATCAATGGTTTCTGGTCGTTTTCGTGATAGTTGCAGCTCTGGTCGTCTAATACCGTATTTTATCGTAAGACTCGAGAGCCAAAACGTAGTCTGAACAGAACTCCATGCTCAACTCATTTCAATTCATAGCCCAATCGGACTCAGCGGCTTGATAGGGCTCAATGGTCTCATATCCGAATTCTTCCTAGGAGGCGTTCTCTCCGGGACGACTGTTAAGGTGGTACTTATGGTGCTTAAGCTACCTTGCGTCTGACTGAGCGGCAAAGTCCTGCTTTGTTGATTCTGGTGCTGAGACTGGGACCATTTCTGGTCGTTCACGCTGGCGCTGGAAAGTTTGCTACTATCTGAGCTACTAACGTTCCGCTCATCATGGCTCTCGATTGCTGTACTGCTTGTCCCTTCCGCACTATCGGGTGGATGTGACTCTTGGGCTTCAAATAGTGCGTATTCGATTTCAGTGTACTTTTCTTCTGTCAAGCAACCCTTCCAGCAATCTCTCCAATCGCACACTAGAAACTTAAAGCAAAATGCATCGATCTTCATACAAGGCTGAAAGCATATACAGAGATTCCGATAGTCCATTTTATTCTTGTCGGAATGGGCAAGAAGAAGCGAAAGATGGCAGGTGATTGCGAAGAGGAGATAGTAGTTGAATGGCGAGAGATTCGAAAGCTCATCAATGAGTACCTGAGGCACCTTGTCACTGCCGTTTGTAGCACAAGCTCGAGCAATCCGATCTTGAGCTGATTTAGGAAGTAGCTCGTCCGGTAGCTCACGCAACCAGGCTTTCAACATAGATCCAATAATGTTAATGTCATAAAGCTCATCCTGCTCAAACAAGTCGATATCAAGTTCTACGAATGTCAGTCAAAATCTTCAGGTGGGAGTCTGACCACTCACCTTCATCGAACCGCCTTTGCCACTTCTTGATTTGTGGTCCACTGCCGGGAACTCTGTACAGACCCTCCACATCACTTCCTTTATAATTTAGATAGTCAATTGCTCTCCATGGCAATGCCGGCATCCAGAATTCCGTTTTGTCCTTGGATTCTTCCAGTCTCTTCGACATCCGGGTAATTCTCGTTTGCTCAACTAGCGGTTTGCATATAACCTTCAACTGATAATGCTCATCGTCGACTGGTACCTCTCGCTCGACCGTACTTCCGCTTCTGCTCGACTTCCCAAACAGTCCCTTGCTGATCGCCCCAGCTCCTTTCGTAGCGGAACTTTTGAGGTTATTGAGAAAGCCACCACCCTCGCGAAAAGAATTCGACAGCGATGTTGGCTGTCTTGCACTATCCCTCGGCTCCCTCGTTCCCGATGAGTCTCTCGTCTTTGTAGTTACCCGGTCTGCGGAGTGTTGTCTTATATTAGAACTCATAATTTCCCTGAGAGATCTGTCGTTATCGGAACGTAGTGGAGCGGTCTTGACAGAATCCTTATGTGCATGTATTTTCTCCAGCTCCTGCTGCTTATTGCTTGGTGAAGGCTCTCTCGGGCTATGCTCATCACCCCTAATCGATCTTGTTCTGTTCAGCAGACTAAATGGTTTTGGTTTCTTCTTGTTGTTTCCACCTGTCCCATTGTAGCTGCTGCTGCTGGTATTGTTGTTGGAGGAGGGGCTGGCATCCGTAACGGAAGCTAAGGAAGCATCGGATCTTGAGGGGCCACCAACAGGCCTTCGTGTCAACGGCTTTTCGGCTCCTGGGGCTATTATTTACAGTCATTAGCAAATTTGATAAAGACCATCTGTATAGAAGCGTAGAAGACGTACTATTCTTGCTAGATTCTCTCCCGGAAACCACTCTTTCTGCCATGCCGGGTCGGTCTGTGTCTCTGGACATCGTTTCCCCAATCGAATTCTGCTCTAAAGATTTCTGACTCTTTGTCGCCTTGTAATTGTTGAAAAAGCCGCCACGGCCAGTTTTGTCGCGTTCCTGGTTCTCTTCGCCACTCCTGTATTGATTGAGCGTTGGAAGAGTCTGCGACTGAGGTAATTCTGAATGGCGGTGGGGGGCATCGGCAGTCTGCATAGATGGAGGCGCTCCTTGTCCTGTAATTGGTTTCTTTGTTGGAAATCGAAAGAGGGAAGTGGGTGACTTGGGAGACTTGAGACTCAATGGAGTTCTTGGGCTCTCAATATGTTCGTGTTCGCGGTGAACGTTATTGTCGGGCAGCGTCAGCGGCTGGGGTTGCGATTTCCGTGCCATCTTCGGCCCCTGTTAGGTGCTCCCTCTTCGATTCGCCCAGCTTGCGGAGGATTACAGTTGTCTCGAGTGCACAGCCTGTACCTGAGCCTGTGTCACAATTGGATCACTGTGTTCGTGGTCTGGAATAGAGCGAGGGTTTCCGGAGAGCGGTCGCAATGCTGAGGGGCAGGGGGGGAGCAGCAGGACCAGCTGGATATTGGGCCAGGTTAGTGTGACTGTTGTGAGTGGACAAAGACGGTGTCGCTGATGATGGAGACGTCAAGGTAAGAGACAACAAGGCTGATGAGTTTGCGGTTGTTTATTCCGTGATTGAGATGTCTCAGGTTTGACCAAGGAGGAGATTCCCTCGCGTGGGATATTGTATGGAAGTGCAGCAAGAATTCATTCCTCGTAGAATAGAGGGGATAAGATGGGATGATGGGACGGTGCGGTACTATGAAACGTCCGAGATGGCTGCGTGAAGTCTGGAATGCGTTGCGACGACTACCGAGAACGAAATAAAGAAGCGGCACTGGCCTCTATGAGACCACCTACGAGTACGGAGTCGCTGGACGGACGGGTGTTCCTGGATTATGGAGCCCTAATCCACAAGTATCTGAGCTATAGCAATTCTACTCTACAGCTTGTCCACAATATTTGATTCCGGTGCCCATTTATTCTCGTAGTTGGCTGGTTTCGTGGAGCTTAAGGTTTGTGGTAAGATGCTTGAGAAATAAGAAAGGTGAATACCAAGTGGCTGGAATCTGACAGCAGGAAGTGGCAGCATATAGAACGATTATTGGGAGATAGGTACCAGAGTATGTATGCTTGGGATATGGCTCAAGATTTAGAGTTCTGATTGAGGGAGTCGCGGAATCAATTTTGATGTGTGTGACCCAATTCCCAACTTCCGCGTTACCGAATTCCCAGGATTTCAGAAACAACGCCTGTGGCTGCTTTCCACTCTTTACTTTTGCATGCCAAATTGGATGTTGAAATATGAGTCGACTAACTATGCCTTCTAACAAAATACCTGACATATTGATTGGGAGGTTTTATCATCTTCACAACACGTCCAGCTGAACTTTACGTACTGTTGCCAGCAATTCTAATAATAGCAATATCTCAACGACCACCACCAACTTCATAAGTCGAAGACTTCTTTTGACATTCTGTAGAGCCATTTCTAGTGACTATTCCGCAGTCGGTATTGCTCAGACACCGCGCACGTCGAATGCCTGCTGTCAAGTAAATCTTCCCCTGTAAAACTTTGTTTTCGAAAGAGCTATCACAAAGAACAAAAATGGACTGGCCATGGAGACTGAAGAGGTGCTGAAGATCAGTCGCGCCGGCCACAGCGCCAGTGTTCAGGAACACGTTTCAGAATGTCTACAGTCGCACGTCGTTTCGAGTCCAAGCGGATATTGGCTTTTAGCAATAATTCGGGGTGTAAGAGCAGGGCCCTGTTCAGCCTGTATGTAAATTACTTTGCTTAGTTATATGCATGGCCAATCACGATTCTTGAAGACAATTTGGAGTATCACATTCTGGAACAGAGCAACCTGGAAGACGACATGGAACACGTGTCGCAGCATTTAATACCTAGTTGGTAATTTTTGCTATTGTGCATTCTAGCAGCACAAAGAATCAATGAATTCGTCAATGGTTATGAGCCGCTCATGTATGATTGGAAAACATGTCGCATCGCATACTTGGGTTTCTTCCATACTGTCCTCGTGCGACGAGTTTACGAGTGATCAAATAATATGGCAGAGTGTTGCTCATTTCAACTAGCGACGATGCATGTCAGACCAGTAGTCCATTTACGTATAATCAAGTAGCCACTCAGAATACAGTATTCGAGGATTGTTGGTTTGTTGGTTTGGTTATCTATATGAGATGAAATCAGCTATTCTTGATTGCACTCAACAAGTATCGCATATAATCCAGGTTTCTTGACTTCTTTCCTACTTCACTTCCTTTTCTGAAATCAAAGATTCTTATTCAAGATGCCTGAAGCAAACTCCAAAGCAAATAGCTTTAATGTGATCATTGTAGGAGGTTCGTACGCCGGTCTAACATTGGCACACTGCCTAGATCGAGCGAAGATATCGTATACCTTGCTCGAACGTCGTGAGAGCTCCATCCTGAGTAGCGGATATGGAACGGCCATTGGCGCAAAGTAGGCTGAGTTTTTCGCAAGAGTCCAAATGGTAGATGGGGGTCTGAAACGTAGCTTTTGAGAATTTATTAACCGTTTTTTACGCAGTGGCTCTCGGATTCTTGATCAGCTGGGTCTTTATGACGATCTTCTGAGTGTTCTTGGGCAGTGCAATTATGTATCATCATTCGATGAAGGAGAAGAAGTACCAAGAGGATTAACACATGACGGTAATCTGCTATTTAAGCCACGGTCATTGATTACATTAACTCGTTATCTTCAAACACTGACAAATTCTAGTTTTGGATATCACGTTATGGTCGGTGATCGCAAAAGTATCCTCGACGTGTTGTTTAATAGATTGGAGGACAAATCCCGCATTATCTTTGGAAAACACGTTACTGAAGTTTTGCATGCAGAAGATGGTGTTACCGTAAAGTGTACGGACGGGAGCGAATTTGAAGGAGATATTGTTGTGGCAGCAGAGTAAGATCAATCCTTACAGTGCGGCTGTTACTGTGGAGAGTCAAGATCTAGCATGGGTTGGGATTACCACCAGCCCGTTGTTTCTAGTTATTAAGTGAAATTGGTGAAATCCTTGCTAATACGTGATATAGTGGTATACGTAGCAAGATTCGTGATACCATGCGCCAACACATCATCAAGATGGGTGATGAGAAAGCCATAGTGAAAGATTTGCAAAGTAGGTTATTTGGTGGTTTTGTTTAGATCAGATCTAAAAAAAATACTAGGCATGACTTCGGAGTATAAGTCATTATATGGAGTATCCGATGTTACAGACAAGGAAGATGAGATGTTGATGGAAGGAGAAATTGTTCGCATGAGAAAGGACCGAATTGGAGTTTTTGCTTTCCTCGGGAATCACGGCAAGGTGGTAAGTTACACGTTCAGTTTATTGGAAAAGTTATATTCTAATTACAGCAGTTCTTTTTCGTCACTTGGCGAATGCCGGAGAAATATCACAAAGACAACATGCCACGTTTTGATGAAGCAGATATAGCAAAACTCCTCGAACCCATTAGGGACTGGAAGGTGACCAAGAAAACTACTATCGGAGAGCTAGTAGACCGCGTTGTGTCGCCCCTCCTTCTTGCTCCTATTTCAGAAATGAATACAGATATTTGGACTTGGGATAGATTTGTATGTTGCGGAGATTCGGTAGTGAAGTTCATGCCCCAGGTATGTGTCCCCCAAGATTGAAGTCCCGCTATTTTGGTGTCGACTGCTCACATCCAAAAGATTGGCCAGGGCGCAAATCAAGCAATGGAATCGGCGGCAGCGCTCACGAATAGTCTCCATAAACTGCTTCAGTCTAACCCTGGAACGAAGCCCTCGTTGGATTCCGTTCGGCAAGCTTTGCGAGGATATCAAAATGCTAGGCTTGGAAGGGCTCATGCAATTGGAGACTATTCGGGATTGATCACTAGACTAATGGAAGGTGCAACCCTCAAAGAAAGGCTTATGGACCGTTGGCTACCGGTGATCATAGATGACGTGGGAACCAGTGAGTAGTCGCAAACATATCCAAGATACTTAAGAGGTCTTAAGACTTGCATATTAGTCTTTCGTTGGTGAGTGTTACACTTGTGACGAGTGTCACACTGGTAGCAATTCTAGACTACTAATATCCATTTTCCTGCTTTTGACACTTTCGGATCTGAATATACAACTGTGTGCTAATCAATTTCTTTTAGATACTACAACAGATCTTCTCATTGGAAGCGAAAGCCTAGACTTTCTTCCACAGCCCTCACGAGTGCTTTCGACGCACAGAGGGTTTGATTACAACTATGGAGGTGTGGGAAAGAAAGAGAGCACATTAAAGAGAGCCTCACATGCCATGTGTCTCATAATTGTCTTACTTGTCTCGCTACAAACGACACCCTTTCTTCCCCTGCTGACAGGGGACGCTGCAACAGCTTGGAATTATAACTTCCATAACCCGTTCTTGAAATATTTTCCAATATTCAGCCAGCAGCGTGCGTATTTTGTGCCTGTCCTAGCGGACTCCGACCAGAAACTGCAAGGAATGGTTTACGCATCCACTCTCTTACCACTGCTTACAATCTTGTGGGTCGAGAGCATTCGGCGTGCTAACACATTCAAGTTCGCAGAGTTTGCGTATGTAATATAATTCCTAGTCCTTTTTATACGAACTAATGGATTTTAGGCCGCTCATTTTTGGTCTTTTCGCTATCAATAAAGGCTATTCAATAGCATTGCCGCTATACTGCTTTATCCATTATATTCAATCACCTCTGTAAGTTCCAAGTATTTCAGACAATCGACCATTATATTTTTATCTCTTTTAAATCATTCCAAATTACTTGTTGACCTAACCTTTCCCAGCCACAACTTGCTTTTCCAAGACCAACGCATGGTCAAAATCGCACGCGTCAAAACTCTGCTTCCAACCCTCCTGATCGGCTACACCCTACCAACTTCGCTCGCGTTTCTCCCGTTCCTTCCCCACAGAACTAGACAACTTGCCAGTGCTATCTCTATAATTCATCCAGTCGTCCTCTCTGTAACCTCGTACTTGCTGTCCAAGCTCGTACTTGACACTACAACACACGATCGTATCCACAACCCAAAAGCTGATCTTCCATACCTACAAGCTAATTATATCTTTGCCGGTGCGCTGTCAGGACTGGTTTGGATCTTTACCATGATCACTGAGCCCCGTCAAATTACCCACATACTTTTCACAAATGGAAATATAGATATGGAAGTTTTCTACATGTCTATTGCTGGAATTGTCTGGGTTTTACTTAGCATTCATGATCTCAAACAAGGCGGTTGTGTCATGCAATCGTGGTGGGTAATCTTGACGGCAATGACTGGAGGACTGATTTGTGGCGGCCCCGGTACTGTTCTTGCGGGCGCTTGGGCTTTTAGAGAGAAAGCTCTCGCGAGACCATTGACCAAAAAGTCAGGGATCGCTAACGGTCCCATTTAGGGGGAAATCATGAAGTAGACGATTAACTAGCAAGGAGATCGAGGACGCTTGCAGACGCAGCGCGCTATCCATTTTGATTTCATGATATTCCCTGTAATAAATCAGTTCTTCTACGGTCGTTATTGGTAAATGGTTTGAGCAGTGGTGAGAATCATGTATTTATTCTGGAAACTGTAGACTTTGGGTGATGTGTTGGGTATCGTCGAAGTACGTACATAGCTGAGTGGAGCTTCTAAAGATGAAGTAGTTGCATAGAGTCTGGTAGAAGTATTATTTGAAATACTATGGCATAAACTCTCCTCAAACTAGTTCGAGAATCCCAGAATTTTGCAGAAATATTGTGACCCCTATTTAAGCGAGAGGCACTTTCTCTAAGCGAGGTCGGTGTGACGTGAGAGGCTGACGACAACAAGGTGAGTATGGATCACAAGAAATTGTGGCAGTAGGGCTATTAATATTCAAGCCTATCTGACAGGCACTTCATCCAGTTCCTTACAGTACCTAGAGCTCAAGTAGCTCAGTTCTATTCGCGAAACCCGTCTGGATGGCGTGAGCCCGTTGGCTTAACAGCACTTGTCGCTGCTCTGTCGGCGTCAGCGGAACGAAACCCCCATTCTTACCGAAGACCCCTCCCAGCCGAGCCATAATTTGGGCAAGGGTAGGAGCAGAGTCGAGACGAACTTCGATCAAAGGGTTTGAATGAATGGTTCGCTTCCTGGCATCTCGATTTTCGGGGGGCTGCGCATCGTGCTCCATGATATGGCTATCCATTCTGTGGCCTCGAAATGAAGAGCTCCTCCGAACAGCATGTTTCTTTACCCTTCTCTGGGGATTATGGCCGATTTGTCTTGTGACATCAGTTAATGCCTTTCCACCCCTCGGAGCTGCTGCCACACCAGCGAACACTGAATTATGAGCATGAGGGAGATTTCCAAAGCTTTCGGGGGCAGGCGTCCCAGATCTTGCACCGGCCGCTTCGTAATTTGAAATCAAATGACCCTTTCCCTTCTTGAGCAGCTGCTTCCGCCAGTTAGGTGGAAGAATTACTGGAGCTGTAACCGGATTATCCTCCAGGCTAGGTGCTCTGGGTGAAGCTGGAGATTGCTTGGAGGACTTCATAGGAGACGACAACGGTGGTGTCTTCAGAGACAGCATTTCATCTGTAGAATTCATCTTGTTGTTATCGAACTCTTCGATACTTGCGTAAGAATCAGGCCTCGGTGAGACTGTGGACCAATTTATGACTCGGCTGGAGCTGTCTCGTGAATCTCCCAAATAATCTGTGTATGTAATTTGATGCGTGTTTTCTGGACTTCCTAGAGCTTGTAGAACTGCTGTTGTAGATTCTGGGATTTCAGTCCTTTTAGCTATTCTGCTCGAGGAGAATGGAACATTGTTAGGATACGTTAATGGCGAATCCAATGATCGGCTTGTAGGGCCTGGAGAGTATGAGAAGTGTGAATAGGCAGGTGTCACAGCTCTCTGAGTATTTCTTGGCCAGAAAGCCTCTGTATTTGACACTAGGAGTGAAGGCCGAGACGATGGACGCGTGGAATACGTTTGGGATCTGTCGCCAACTCCTTCTTCATAATTATCATCTTGAAACACTGAATTTGATGGTTCTCCGTTCATTTTAGCAATGCTTGGCTGACGAGATTTTTTTGATTGTTCACTTTTCATAATAAATCTTGCTTTTGAGCTTGTGAATGTAGGGATCGGAGATAATTGGAACGGCTGAGTCGAGATCGCATCTGCCTTGACCAATAGCTTATTGGACATTAGTGACGGCGGTGCGGTTTTACCTCTCATCGCGGAGGGTGAATCAATTAAATGATAAATTTGTGAATTTGAACTCTCTTTCATCCTTGAATCAGAATATGGAACGTTATGTTGTCGCTCATTTACTACATTAGAATGAATAGATTTTGTGGATCCAATTGCTATGGGTTTCGACAGCCGTTCGACACGACGACAAGTGGTACACTCACAGGTTATTGTTCCTGGAATTGAGAAGCCTGCAGATTTCATTGATGGTGATACCGATCTTCGAGCTATTTGGGGACGGGATCGAGCCAAAGATGGGCTTTCCTCATTTAGTAGATTATTTTCTTGAGGGTAGCCATAGCTTCGTCTACGTAATTCGAAGACTCGGCTGTGACCGTTTTGATAAGCTCTTTGGGACCACTCGCTGTGTAGCGGTGGACAAAAGTCTGCGACCTGGGCATAGTCAATGTATACAATACCCAGTTCATCCTGTACCCGTATGTGGAAGTCTCTAATGAGCTCGGGGCAATCGCAATCCATGGCAGCTACCCATGAGCTTTCGAAGCTAATCTCATGCCATCTGATGAGGTATTCGTGAAGTACACAACTGACTCTTTTACCTTCAACCCGAGCCGCTATATTCCAATCCATATGTCGTGCTGCAGAACATGTCTTGGTCTCTAATCGGTTGACATCTGTTAATGCCGCCATGGCTATCTCCTGGGTCTCACCATTGGGCGTATTCGCTATTTCGACATGTACATCTCTTGATCCTCTTGGAGCCTTGGCAAAACGTCCCGATGCTGTTCTAAGAGGCAGTTTGGGTTGACCTTTCAACTTTGTCTGGGATCGTCGTTGATTCCGTCTCGGTTGACATTCTGTCTCGATTGATGATATAACCTTGCATTCTCGCTCTGGGAGCCGGGAATGCCATCCCTCCTGCCGGATGTTATTTTCGGTCCTATTTCTCATTGGGGGCCTCATCAGAAGAGAGGAAATTGGACTAAAACTCCAGTTGCCTGTTAGAATCTAACGTAATTATTGTGATAGATACATACCGATTGCTAAATGAACCTCTGCATCCAGTGTTGACAGAGAATAAAAGTGGCAGTATAGGTGAGCATTGGCCTTTTCCGCTTCACGGAAAATAAATTTGTAAAATATCCATTTGAGTAGAAGCTATGGACAGTGATAGATACAGGAAAGTGAAGGACAGCTGGAGTGTTGCGCAGAAATTTATGAACTCATTCAAATATTTAGCACACCAATTTTTTTTCCGAATCGTGCCAAGTGATGTACCAAAAGGACTAGAAGGCAATTGAAGGGTAAGGATACGGCAAAAGTTGCAATCAAACCTAGCCCACTCAACTTTCTTGCTGTGTTTCTCGGGAATATTGGGTTAGACATCCAAATTACGCTTAGATCGAAAAGAGGGGGACGTGTAATGAGCCTACGTTGTGTCATAATCATCTTCAATCCCGGTGGTGATCACGGTTAAAAGTTCCAGGACGGAATAGTGCTCGGAGGATATGCAAACGAACTATTGTGGTGAAATGAGGAGGTTCGGAGGATTTGTGGGGAGTAAACATCTAAGGTGAGATAGTATATACCACTGTATCCGTACTCAGTAGGTCATGTCAATTTCATAAAATCCAAAATTAGTCCCCAAGGCATCCATAAATTAACATCTTGGAGCGGGGGTTCTTTTACGCATGGAAACATGTCAAGGGTGCTTTGTCATTTCGAGAAGGAATTATGAGAAGATTTTACCGTCCCGTAAATTTGTTTACATTAAATCCCAAAGCTTACCTACAAGATTGCTTATCTTGGTGAAACAATCCTCGTTGTATCTCAGGGGGCATTTTTCATGGTTAGTAAAGGTGAATTAGATAGTTCATATATATTCATAAGCTTAGAGACTGTTAGAGAAGGGATCAAAGCCTTAATATCTACCTATGGATGCACCTCCATTTGAGTGACCAATTTCTTCCCCTCTGGTAGGGGAAAGTGAATCCCCTCTAATGATATTATCTATAAATCGACTTCGGACTTGGCGTCTGCATTTGACAGATGTCCTCCTAGCTGAAGACACACTTGAGAGGTCCAAGGTTCGTAACATCCAGCCTGAAGCAAAGCTTACATGAAAATAGGGAATCTTCAAGTAAGGCGGGTTTCATAACAAGACGAGATGTTGTGCATCGAGTAAAGCGAATACTTGTTCTGTTCGCGAACACATGCTTGGATAATGCAGACACCAGCCCAACTTTTTCTAGCAGCAAAACTCAGTGAGAAGGCGGTGCCTCTGCGTAGATCTGCCAGCTTTGCAGCCAACCTGAATGATTTGGCGGGCTAACTCTTGGGATGTCGGACATATGGTCAAGAACTACACCTAACTCATCCTCTGGCCGGCTGTGAAATTCATAATTGAGTTCTGAGCAATCTGTACAGTCCGAAGACCCGATACAGTCAATTGGGATGTTCGTGCTTAGCCATCTTACAGAGTATTGAGTCCCGGTAGTGCAGTACTCATTTGAGAGTTTATTGTGGGGTTTCAGATGCGCTTACAATAGCGTTCTTTACTACTGAGTCTGGAGCTTTACTCTTCTTTGATATCGAATAATGGTAGGGCTTTGTAGCAATCCTCGGTATCCATCTTCTATCGAACTCCATAGCACTTTTGATTTATATCTTGATGCTAGAGTTGGTGGGCAGCACCATATTCTACGAGGCAACAATGCGATTTGTACCATGCAAGACATTTGGGCCAGAAAATCCCTCAAGTTGATTCATCATGCGTCAAGTAGACAAGACCACTGCGATACGTCTCGGAGATACAGATACTCACACCTGTTGAACCTATAACTTCTGGTAAAATCTAGGATAGTATGTCAAAACACTTCGCGTAAAAAGCGAACCTCTCCTAGATTTGCTAATATCCTAGATGTTATTGTGACTGCCAACAGGAGAAAGAATAACTTGAGAAAGGAGTAAACTTATACAGTTGGAAGAAGGAAATCCAAATAGCGTGAGTTCGATTCTAGATAAGGAATGATAAAGATTGAAACGTTCATGGCAATTTAATCTTGTGAAACGCAAGGGGACTTGAGGTCAGTGATACAGTGCGTTGATTCGAGAATAAGAGATATCAGATCACGGATAGAAAGTAGAAGTAAAACGATCTGTCACTCATGAACCAAAGGTAAAAAATTGTTCAAATAGATGTGGATTTGCTATAACTATTGTAGGGACTAGTCGCCAACCGAAATTAATAAGAGGGGCTAGCTAAATGAGTGTACTGAAGTCTGCGCAGGTCTCCCGAGGGATCTACTGTTTAGGCTGGGCAAGGAATAAATTTTCATTCAAGGGGTGATACAGGGGAAAGGCAAGAGCTATGAGGGGGAAATCGCAAGCAGATTCGACGTTAAGAGGAACTTGTCAACAAAAAATAGACTTGAAGGGAAAGTGAAGTACACTTCAAATATCTCGTCAAAGGTACCGAAACAAAGTCTGCGAAATTCCGAAGTAATAGCAGTAGTAAGTATTGGAAATTTTGCACGCTTGAAGTTATGAAAGTTATGAGGTGGTAAAGGCGCTTAGGTCTATTGCGCTTATTTACCGCTTTTATCGTGGTTTCTAGAACAAATCCATTCCTTATAGATCCATATAAAAGACACAAGAGTCTTACAGCATCGGCCCGCGTAATGTACCTTGTCGTCGACGCAACATGGATCTAACTTGGCGCAAGAACTTCGAGGCCTGTTTCTTGGTTACATCGCTCATGCTACTTTCTTCTATTCGACTGCTCCGTGACGCTTTGACGTTTATCAGAGAAGGGTATTGTAGTTAACCACACTTGTACATGAGTAATGTACATGTATCTATTCTGAATTTCTAATGCTCCAAGGGTAGTTTTCGATTTCTTTTCAATTCTCGACATCAAGCCTGCCTCATATTGTTGCCATATTTCTCTTAAAAGAGATACTTCCACGGGAGCAAGGCATGAAAGCCTGTAATTATGTGAACTTCACATACACTTGGAGTGAACGGTCAGTATGATATTCAGCGAGGACATAGGGTATTTCACATCTATACAAACAGGGAGGGAGGTAACCTCGATCTTCAATTTTGGGCTGGTCAACACGCCTCGTAACATCTTTCACTCTTACAGAGCTGTGCATGATGTGGAAAGGATTAAGTGTGACTTCAACTTTGATTTTAGATCAATGGAGAGGAGAGTGTTGTAGCCTCGTCCTTGTATTGATAATAGCCAAGCCTAGGTTTAGAATCTTGCACTGCTCCGCTGGTGCATTACCCTGAGAGAGCGCAACATGCCGTTCCAACCTGATAAGACTTGGCTAATGCAACACGCATATGGCAGGTAAGGATTCGATTCCCTGATATCTAGCATTGCATAGACTAACAGCAAATCAAATAGTTCCTAACGCGTAAGGAGCAAGGAAGAAAGATATCGATCCACTTCATAAGCTGCTGATGCTGAACTAGCTGAGCCGCTCAGAGGTTGGTCAATCTATGTCTAGATATGAACATTTCATACTTTAAAAATGTGCGAGACCTGACCAAAACAAACAAATAAACTAGCACCTTCGAGATTGCTCAGTGCAGTACACATATTCATACGAAAACTGTATTTGCACACCGTAGCCGATCGCTAATCGGAAGCAAAAATCCCTCTCAATGATATTTTTAGAACAAGTCTAGATTTTGGGGGGAAGAAGTGAAACATTGACAAGGAACAAACTCCATATTCTGAATTGTCGTTACACACTTAATGCAAAATAACTACTCAGGTGCTCGCATTCAATACAAAAGAGATACCAGATAGGGAAGTATCACTTCCAAGAATGTAGTAGTTGCAGTCGAGGTCAACCGCGGTGGGTATAGTGGATACCGTTATCTTAAGTGCTACAAATCTTGACTGTTAACATAACATCCTCGGATTTGTAGCTCAGTTCTGGATTTATGGTCTCTTATCTCGTCCCGGGTGTCGAAGTCTAATAATCTATATTGACTTCGCGCCTTCAATTAAGCATCTGCAAGTAGGATGTATCATTCTTAGTAATCGTGGTTGTTGCTAGAACTGACCGATGATATATGATACCCAAGAACGTGGTACGTTGAGGCGTGTGATGTATAGCAGAGCATGAGTGTTGGGGGTATGACTGCTAATGCCTGGGAAGGAAGTAATCCACAGGCGGCGTGGACGCCATGTGAAATATCTCCGAAGTGACTCAGAAGCTGTGTAGAAACTGCCCGCCTAGACTTTATTCCTGGTTTGTCGTTGTATTCGCAGTGCGTTCGTTACATTATGTTTCCCAATATTCGTTGGCCAGGTGTGGGGCCGTAGCTTCCGGTATGACTGTGTTGCGAATCACAGCAAAGCAATAAATGCATCAAATACATCTGATTATGTTAGTAGAGTAGCAACCATTAAAAGGCCCTGCCAGACGTGCAAGGTTGCAACGACGGTGCGTTCTAGATAGTTTTGCGCAAGTGGAATATGCCAATCATTGCTGAAGGACGCGCGATCAATCGTAGCTGTCAACAACGCCACGCCTACTCGTTCTCGCTTATTTACAATTGCCTCTTTCGGCCGCACTAGCCACGCTGAAAATCTGTGGCCGGGACAATCTAATTGACCAAGTAGGTAATTGTTGAGAGAGGTGTCGAGACATGAACAAGTAGGCCTCGGTCGCTCTGCTCTGGGCACAACCTTTTTCCCTCCCCCTCACCCAGCAGCTCGTTACATCGCTTTTGCACACGACGTGCATTGGCATTGTCCTTCATGACCCCACCGCGGCTACACCCTTTTCTCCCCTTTTACACCCTTTTACCCATGCTGCAAGGTACGCTCCATACCACACCGCACAATACGACCACCACGACGTACACCCACGCCCCGCGGCATACCAAAATGACCCCCAACTCCAGAGGTCCAGAGGATAACTCCGACCGCCGTCTTCTTCATGCTCTTGCAGCATGGAGGGACCTGGTGTGTGGGCGGTCTGCCTCGTCGATCAAAATGTGTGCCACGCGGCTGGATTTTATGCTATTTCCGGCACCTGAAATACCATAATACGGAAATCCCAGGGGCGTGCCTTCGTCTCTTCACCGCGTGACCCTCCGTGGACATCGTGAAGAACTCGTGGAAGACCGCGGACGGCGTTGAACCATGATTATAACATGGTAACGGAGCAATTACTGGTCCGCCCGGATTTGCAAATCATCGTCATGGTAATACGAGGCTATGCCCTTTTGCTTATTCGCCAAATCCCGTGGCCTTGGCATCAGATCTGCACTCATGAGGAACAGGCTTACTGCTTCTCAGCAATAGTGGACGAGTAGGAAGAGACCCGGGGGCGGCGAAGGACAAATTGTACGTGCATATAGCTACAATTTCTCGTATAATGGATGTTCGAGGCCTGGGGGAAAAAGCACACAACTAAGCGGTCAGTAGATTCAACTATCTAAAGACACGAAATGGATGGATTGCAATTTTGATTCTCAAGACGACGATGAAGTTGAAAGGCTTCCAAAAAGGTAGAGATTTGGCTAGAGCAGGTATTAGATGGTCATATTTTCCTATGTATTCTCTATATTCGTAATTTCCTTCCCTCCTTGGCCCCCTTACTCCTTTACAAACGCCGCCCACCTGTATCCAAAGGTCGCACGTAGATGCAGTAAATAAAATCGACTTCTAAACCATGCCTTCACTAGCATAAGATATAAGAATACAAGCATGACATTGGTTCAGGACACATGTCATAATGGCAATGGTACAGGAACGGACGCTTGTATAGGCGTAGCATCTCCGCCTTTACTTGCTACTACGTGGTCCAGAATTGCGATATGCTGTTTCAGTTTGGTGACTTCACTTTCTAGCGCTTTGTTGCGAGCCTCAAGCTGCTTCAAGCGTTCCTTTGCGCGGGTCATAACAAGTGACTTGGAAGGCTTGGTGCGCGCTGTTTGTCATTAGCGATTTGCGCTTGAAGATCTGAGATGATAAAAAGACCATACTTACAATCAGAAGACGTTTCGAAAAGGTAGAGAGCCAGATCGGCAATCTTGTCGTTTAGTCTCTCGCGGTAGTTTCTCTCGACGACCGTATGCGCCCGTTTCGCATTCTTAAGCACATCCTCATTTGCGGAATGAACTCTCCGAGGCACCTTCTTACGAGCAGAAGCCGAAGGAGGCGAACGAGACGAGTGATTCACTTCCCATGTGTAACCTTCTTCAGAATCTTCATCTTCCATAGTATCGTCCATCTCGGGATTCTCTGCTATTGCCTGTGGAATATTGAGATGCGGGTGCTGTGGTGGAGAATGTGTCAATCTATGAATGGGTGCATCATAGGGCGGTGTTGACGATATAGGTACATATTGTTCAGTTTGAGGGAAAGCCGTAACTAAACTGGGGACGTTTGATGGGCCATTCCGTGAATCAGTATACTGTGAGATCGAAGATTCCTGTGGTATATAATATGATATTTGGGGATCCTCTTGCTGTAGTGCTGCTGCGGTGTATTGCCAAATGGGCATTCCACCGGGAGTAGTTGGTTCCCAGGGCGACGGCAAGTCGTTCTATCAGATTTCCTGTTAGAAAAAGGAATACATCAAGCTATCAGGACCTGTATACTTACATTCCAGGCAGAGCGTTGAGCATATTTGCTCTCTGGCAAAGTGAAGTAATCACGCATCGAGTCCATTTGGCTTGTCATGTTATATGATCTGAGATGAGGAACAAGAGTGAGACCTCTCCACAAACGGAAGCCTTGCTCGATAATTATAGATATTGATCTCTTAGTTAATGCTCGGTAACATTCGGCTGCCTTGACTCTAAGTGAACTTTAAGATCATTCTCCTCCCTGCATCCACCCAGGATGTGACGTGCTAGGTTCTGGATTGTAATGTAGCTTGCTAGCTCGTATCTCGTGGCAATATGGTACGAATCCCCCCTGCCCCCAGATCTGAGTCGGTTTTTTTTAGCCTTCTGCAGCGAGCTAGCGTGGTATACCCAGGCAAGGGCTAGCGCGAAAGTGAGGCTTGCACATTGAAAGCTCAGGAGAAGCCAGTCCTGGAGCAAAACCTTTCAAATAAGTTTTTGGCACCCTACAACTTACACTTTACAACCAGGGTACCACGAGGAAACACTCACCAGAACAGACTTTCAACTGACCCGGGCAGCTGGTCAGCAAAAGCCAAAACCGGGTACGACGCTTGATCATTCACGGAATAGATTTGCGCCGATGTTGCAGTATATCGGGCGCGATTAGCCTGGCAGGTTTTTGTGGGATTGGCGCCACAGCAGCCTAGGAGACCAGAGGGTAGATGTGCCCTCGGCTACTATGAACGCTTTCGAGCCCAGTTATGCTCACTACTGTACTGAGATGGATTGCAACTTGAAGATCCTGTCCAAGCGGCCCAAATAAAACGTTACCGGGAGAGGGTCCGCGCTTAGCCAACAAGCCTTCGGCTATTCTCCAAATCTCTTTGGACGAGCGCGGAACACCTCATCAGCCGCTCCCCCCAAGTCGGCCATCGCCAAGCATTGTATTTTCCCTAGCTACGCTGAAGTTCCGAACAGATTGGAGCGAGCACACTGTTCAACTGTTTGCAAAGTCAAAAACAATGGAGATATCCACAAGGACGCTACATTTTGCCCAAAAGACCGGGGACATGACGATAAGCTCCTCTCTACTGGCGAACTACTTTAACCTTCAGCAATCGAGGCCGCGCTACATTACTGGAAACCTTACCCCGACCGCATAATCCCTGGAACGATCTCCCGCCATGAAGATCCCACGTTGACCACGCGCTGGAGGAGGAAATACCTGCTTTATTAGCCATAGCATCGAACCTTGCTGCTAAGTAATCAGAATTTGGGAGTCTCTTGACTTTGATAACGAAACCCTATACTATGATTGCGGTGCAACCATGACGACTCGGTGACGCTACGCACCGCGTAGGAAGGGAGCACACAGCATAAGTTGGGAATAAAAAGCAAGAAGTTGATGTCATTGCGCTCCCGCGCTCGCTCAATTATTCCCGCAACCTATGATAAAAGTCTTTTGTTGTTGGACAGGAAAGAAAAGTACAAAAAAAACAAAAAAGGTTAAGGACCAGGTGGTATCCTGCCATGCCCCCCTCCACCACCCGGGATCTTACAGAGAACCATTACCATGGTGCCCAATGTGTCAATGAACATGCGAGGGTTTAATCCAATGGTGTTGACAGTTTCCAGCCGTGCGACGCCTCCGGGTTAAGTGATTGTCAATCTAGTGTTGCTGAATAGACCGTCTCTTCGCCTATGCCGTCGAGGCTGCCAGGCCCTCTAGCCATTCTGGACATCTAGCGAGATGATCGGATTGGGCTTGAAATAGTGTCTTATGTAACCGCATCTACATCTATCAGAGCAAGCTCTGCTGTAGCAGATCCTTCACTCAGGTACATCTATTCCATACTCCCATCACTCTGGCCCCTCTGCCCTCCGCGGAGATCTCTTACTTTTCAAACTATAAACAGAGCATGGGAAATGTGTGAGTGACCTCGTGTCAACAACCTTATAACCACAAAGCTAAAACCCAACCTGTTCGCCAAGCCCAGAGTATCGAGCATGGCAAACACAACTTCCGCTCCAGAGATCCAGAGGATCATGGTGGCGAATGCGGTCATATGGGAATAACCCATCTGGCACACTATCTGAAGCGCTATCTGAAGCGCGCTATCTACGACCCGCGCTATATTGCAACGCTATCTGCACCTGGACCATCAAATAACAGTGGAGACTCTGGGACTTGTTAGCGCGGGGGGGCGGAGAGCGGGGCGGAAGCAGCACTTTTCCGCTTCCAGATTGCAGGCTAGCCAAGACCGGAGCTACTTGAGATCGGCGACAATCCTTTCGCGCGGGAAGTCTGGTCTTGCCTTCCGCATCGGTCTTAGCGACAAACCGTATTCCTGGCTTGGCGGCTCCACCCGAACAGGCTGTCGGTAACAGCTACTCAACCCTCTCCAACTGTTCCGCTGTCAGTGTCAGATCAGTTCTCCCACTGATCTTCACGTCGAACTCTATCTCACTGTGCATTGTGACTCTGCCGAGACACTCTGCCGACTGTCCTCGCGAGTACCGCGTCTCGTCGGCAGGGCGACCAACACCAGCACATATCTCCAGAGCCACCGGTGGCCGCCGATGGCCCCCAGTAGGCACTATTGATCGTACTTCCTGCTCGCAACTTTCACCCGTTCAAGGCCGTCGAGTGCATACGCTATGCAGAAACCAGAATTTGTCCTCATCCGCAACCGCGATGATGATTTTCTGTGGATCAACTGATAAAGACGTTTGGCACGTTCGGCTTGGGAACTCAACCAGTGCAAGAGGTCTTGGATTTGTCGGTAGTCGACGATCATACTTTCGGAATCTTGCTTGCCGTGGTTGAGAGTGATGGGAATTTCCCGGTCAATAGCCCTCTCCCCAAAGGCCTAAAGCCAAAAGGATATCTCCCAAGCAAAATAGCCAGATGGCCTCGACTCTGGCTGACAGGCTTTTCATTGACTCGTGGTCGACGGATCTTACGTAATCAGCCCTTCCCCACCTCACTTATTGAACGCTTAAAGGTTAATTCCAAATATCAGCCCAAAACCCGAAACTTCATAGAAGAACCGAGAACCATCTGACGCTGTAGAGTTTTGGATTTATGGAACTTGAATTTGCATTTGCATTTGCATTTAAATTTGCATTTGAAGCAACCACGCTCATCGCATGGTTTAAACGTGGCTCGCTGTGGCTTGTCCGGGTTGTGTTTGTCCCCCCGGTGACCGAACTCCGAATAATCATGTGCTTTAGAGTTGTGCCTCTAGTCACGCTCTTTTTGGAAAAATGTTGAAGATGCAGCTTGGGATGGCTCCTAGCCTGGATGGTAAAGATTGTAAAGATTGAGGAATCTGGTACGGGACATTGTACGTATCTCGTATCCCGAGAAAGTAGTGGTAGGTAGGCCGAGAGATCGACAGGGGTAAGCAAGTGAGTTCTCAGCTCCCCCCGATCCTTCACCTGCTGGTATGGGCAGTGCTGTATTGTGCGTTATACGCAACTAGAGATATCAAGCGACACTAGCAAGCGGCGCAGAGCTGATCGTTGACAGCGACTGGCAGGCTGCTTGTGCGGCGTTCGAAGTAAAATAGACTGGAGGAGTAGGACCAACGCGGTAGGGTCTAGTGTAGGAGAACTCGAAGAATTATTCACTCAGCAGACTTATGCAGGTCTGGATGCAAATTGTGCATCTCAACATAAATCAATAGTAATAGTAGTAGTAGTAAACAACGTAAAACCTATCAAATACTCGACGTTGCTCGTTCCGAGGACGATGGTCTTGGCATTATCATGAACAACAACACCACTCTTCCAGGTTAAGTATTCAGCCCCAGGGCTCCTATTTTGAGATCTAAGATGTTGCATTATCACTTGTTGCCTGCAAGCCAGCAGCCCAGGCAGAAAGCTTATTGCAGCTAAGACTCAAGCCATACAAGCAAAGCAAAGAATTAAAGGCCTGATAGGCTCGTACCTCTGACTGCTTGCCTAAGAATGCGGTTCAATCGTGTACGACTTCCCACAAGAGTCTGGTGCCAGCCTGCACAAATGTTGCAAACCACTCCCAACAGCTCCAGGTCTATACCGGGGATCTGGCAGGTGGAAAACAAGGCTTTGTGGCTACTCTTGTTTCTCTGCCGTGCAGACTGTCATACGATCTCGTGTGATTTTTTTATAGGTATTCCAGGAGTAGATTATGCAGGTCATGGATACGAAAATCCCAAAAGGGAAAAAGTAGCAGTCCCGACCCCAAGGGCCTCCCCATGGGGGGTAGTAGTATGAGCAGGCTTGAACTCACCATGTTCTCGAAGTCCACAGATCTAGGATACTCTCAATAGTCTGACATGAGTTTGCTTTCTAGATTGGAAAAGTTCGTTGGTAGGTAAGAAAGGTGCCCGGAAAAGTATTCGTATATATACACTCATGCTGCCCTTCTCTCTTGCACATCTCCCAAGCCAAAGTCGAGATAGCTTCTTCTGGTCTAAAACTGTTACATCCAGTTACCTATAATATGCATCGATTCTTCATCTTGGCCGCAGCTCTGGTGGGCTCGGCAACCGCATCTGGTGGTGTCAAGAAATGGGATTCCCCAGAGTAAGTTTCCATACTGGCAACGATCAGCGTTACCACATACTTAAACCATGCAGGTATAAATATATCTTTCAATATCCGCTGCCGATCCCACCACTTCTTGATCCTATGACCACCTACAAGAATGAAAGCACGGGAAAGTCTACAAATTTCTATGAGATCAGAATCAAGAAGTTCTCGGCTCAGACATACCCGAACCTTGGCCAAACTGATTATGTTGGCTACAACGGTATCGCTCCCGGACCAACGATCAAAATCGCTAAAGGCACAGAGGCTGTTGTCCGATTTATCAACGAGTATGATCGGCCATCTTCCATCCATCTCCATGGCTCCTACTCCAGAACTCCATTCGATGGTTGGGCGGATGATACCACTCCTCCAGGTTACTACAAAGACTACTACTATCCAAATGCTCAACCCGTCAGAACTCTCTGGTATCATGATCACGCCATCGGAATAACTGCTGTCAATGCATACTTTGGACAAGCAGGCTTCTATATCCTTGAGGACGAAGATACTCAGAAGAAAGTCAAACTCCCTAGTGGATACGGCAAATACGACAGTATGACTCCTTGATATATTTTCCTAGAAATTCGTCTGTTGTAAGCTCAAGTTGCTGACCAAGCCCACCATATAGTCCCTCTCATGCTATCCGGAAAGCAATTTCTTCCCAGCGGCAAGCTGCTTTCCCCCGAGGCAGAGCGTGTAAGTTTGTATGGCGATGTCATTACAGTCAACAGTCAGCCATGGCCATATTTCAAGGTCGAGCCAAGAAAGTACAAATTCCGTCTTTTGGACGCAAGTATTTCTCGCAGCTTCAACCTGTACTTGGTCGCAGATAAGGACCCGAAGACCAAAATCCCGTTTACAGTCGTCGGTGCCGACGCTGGATACCTTGATCATCCTGTCCCTACTTCGAATCTCATCATCGCCATGGCTGAGCGATACGAAATTGTCATCGACTTCGACAAGTATAAAAACCAAAATCTCACACTGATGAATGAATACAACTTCCAGACAAATGATGACTATCCTGCCACCAACAAGGTTATGAAATTCGTGGTTGGCGATCAGGTCACTGACAGTGATAACAATGGAGAGATTGAAAACCACCTTTCCGATCTAGCTGTACCAGAACAACATCCAACCGTCGACTACTCGTTTGATTTTGGAAGAACAAATGGACAGTGGTTGATCAACGGAGTTGGCTTTGAGGATGCTAAGAACAGAATCCTTGCATATCCAAAGCGGGGTCAGGTGAGCAGATGGAGGCTCACAAATAAGTCTGGAGGTATGTAGAATGGTGCTGTCTTTCGAGAATAGAATATCTAAAGCTAACAATCCTTACAGGCTGGAGTCATCCTATTCATATTCACCTGGTCGACTTCCAGGTTGTTTCGCGTTCTGGAAGAGGTGTAGAACCATACGAAGCTGCTGCTCTCAAGGACGTGGTTTATCTGGGTGAAAACGGTCAGTCAATTAGCCGCTATGGTAGATTACATCACTAACTCGTAGTAGAACAGGTTGAAGTTCTCGCAAACTATGCCCCCTGGTCAGGAGTATATATGTTCCACTGTCACAACCTAGTCCACGAGGATCATGACATGATGGCGGCCTTCAATGTTTCGGACATCGATCTCACAGAATATGGCTACCCCGAAGCTACGAAGTTTTCGGATCCAATGGCACCTCTTTTCACTTCAAAGAAGTACACCGGCACCGATATGGGACAGATCCAGAACGTCCTCCTTCCGTACTTCCAGAACATGGGTGCCTACCCCGATGCTCAAAAAGTTGAGAAAGCCTTAGAAGACTATTGGAAGGACATCAAGACGACCAAAAAGTCTTCTTCTTCCTCAGTACCCTCAACCTCGTCTACTGCGACTCCATCAACACTATCAACTGTGACAACCACTCCACTGGCGAAGGTCGCAGCTACGACTACCTCCAAAGCGCCCGCCACTACCTCCAAGTGCGATGATAAGGGTAAAGGCAAGAGTACCTGTAAATAGTTGGTAGGAGTTTGAGTTTACGTACAGCTTTTAAAGTATGTTTGGAGGTTCTAAAAATTTAACGAAGTCATGACGGAGCAAACAGAAAATAGGCGTTTAGCATATGTATATCAATTTAGTATTTTAATAATAATCACTTCCATCTACATATACATCTGACAGCTGTTTCCTGCACTGTAGGTTGCTCAAATGAATTCCGCGCAACTAGATTAGGCAAGATATTCCTGGCCCAGCCGCTAGTTCCTCATTGGTCGACGGCAACGCCTTATAATGCAGATTGCGCATAACCGCCTATCTCACGATGTTGACACAGCTTCTGTTCGGCATGCACGGGAAGCCCATGGGTTTATATCTAAGTATCAGTTGCTTTTTATTATCTTCTCTATACCATATTAGGTTTATCATTGATAGACGATGAATTCCATAATGAGTTCCCTCGATATAGTGAACTGGCGGAACTGGGGTATAAGGGAATGGATGATAGCTTCAATCATTGGACTAATTTTCTACTTGTGGTGCTCTGGGTCATACCAGAGAAAGTATTTGCAGGTGGTACTCATTTGTGCATCTCTTAATTACCCATATTCTACTCACTTTCATCCTGCCTCTTATCATGTCTAACTTTCTAATAGGCGCAAGAATCAACCAAACCACCTTCCAATGAAGCTAAGGCTGTTGCAGTCTACAGTGATATACATCCTCTTCACGATTTCGACTTGGATACGACCGAGCCCTTAAAACTTCGCCCTTTCAAAGCAAAATATCACATGACGATGGGTATTGTGCACTACATACTAGTCCGCCTTGGTCACTATTAACCTCACTAGGACTTTCGAACTGCCCGCTGTCCGAGTTGATCGAGTTTGATCGTACATATCTCTCACGCATAGCGCTAAGAGCGCGGATCATGGAGCAGCACCCCGACGTTACGGTACAAGCCGACCCTTCCATAGTCCCGGCAATTCAAGAGCTATACAAATTTCTATGCGGCACGTATCTCCCACTTCGCTACCCAACCTTATTTCAACTCTTAGGAGGCTCCTCCTCTAGCGGGCAGCTATACAACCAAGCTACAGAGACAACCCTACCCCTCTCTCCACCCGAGAACCCAATAGAGGCGCTCAACATACTCGGTCGAAACATGTACGAAAAGTCCCGATCCAGCAAGGTGAAAGATATCACTAGGAGTTTTAGAATCAAACCGTCCGGCTGGGAGCTGCTTGGCTTTGACTCGAACACTCCTGAAATGTCGCTGTTACAGCTGATCCCCAAAGAAGAGCTATTGTTTCGATAGCCAAAGTCTTGAGAAATGCTAATTTGTGGGGTAGTGATGAGGAGTTCCTCCTTCTGGCCAAAGGCCCCGATGAAGATCAGTACGCGCTAAAGGGCTTTGTGTTATGCTTTCCTAGTGGCTTCAATACGAAAGAGAAGTTTGGGTTAAGTTTACGCGAGATCCACACACCAGTCCCCGGTTATGCGGAGAAGTTAGCATTAAGTATGGATCGATTCTTTGATCGTCTAGAGGTCGGTCGAGCTGTGAAGAGATCCAATGTTTGTGGATGTGGATCTTTGACTATTGGAAGCAGCTAATGCGTAGCAGTGGGCGATCACAACACACGGGCGATTATATGTGCCGGACGGTAACCATCTTTACAGTGGAGATCAACCTGATAGAGAAGAAGTAGTGGATATTAATGATGTAGGCGAAGATTTCCTAAAGCATCAATCCCGTTTACTTTGAGTGGGAACTGATGATAAGGTATAGACGCATTTGAGGACTGAGCGACAGGTGCTCTGGCGACTTCCAGAAACCAAAGCTCTAGTTTTCTCGTTCAAAACTTATTTGTATCCTTTACAGGAGATCAAGGAAGAAGGGATGGGAGAAGATCTAGCAAGTGCTATCGACGGGCTGAAAGACGGTTCTGTGCCAGGCATGAATTTTTACAAGAAAGGCGTAATTTGGGGGGAGGCTGTTAAAGCTTTTCTCAGGAGCTGAAGTACACTATTGCTCACGAAGCAAGGAGAACAGCCCAACAATATCCCAACACCCACTATCTTCTTGCCACTCATCCGATTCGGAACGGGATTTTAATTTCGGGATTGAAAGCAATAGATGATTAGACCGTAGTTCCATTCACATATATGCCGATCTCACCGATTTATCCGGGTCAATCAAACTGTACAGTAGGATTCAATCTTATTCCCGAGCGTCTAGTGCGTGTTTCTCCATCACTGGTGGGTAATAAAAAGAATCCTTAATAATCCCGTACGTTGGTAAAGTACCGAATGCAAAAGCTTTGTGGCTTAGGGCTTTTTGTCATGGCATTTAACGGCAAAAGTTGGGAAGCAAACCAAGTTGAGAAAAACATACGATGTGAGACATCAGGAACTATCATGCTCTCTTCCATTTTGGGACGCAGTTGGGATGGCAGGGGTCTGGGGTATAGCATCTGCACTGTCAGTCTGACTCCATAAACACTAAGGATACTGGTCACATATTTCTTGCTCGTTTTCAAGCCCGTCAAATACCCAGATCCATATGCTCGGGTTTAGTGATACTTCCGTTCAATATTGGATTTGGCCTACGTCCTCAACTCTCGTAGCTTCTCGTTGTGTAGGATCTCCTCAAACAACACCCTATAGAAAGTCAATGTACCACTATTCGTGCCTACCAGATGGCTGGAACGGTGCCACGTGAATCAGGTTTTTAGAGTTCATCAGTTGTCCCGAATCAGTACTGAAAACGCGATGTCCCCTATGGCTCGTTTCGAGTTTTTTGGTCCCAGTCAACATTCTTGATGAGTGACAGCACATCGAAATTCTAAGACACGGAACACATGCATATTATCTCTCTATCTGTCTCTTGTTCTATCTATGCTCGAGAATCTGTTGATGCTTACGATCAGCCTCTAGCACGTTGGTTATTGGGCTGCGGAGAAAAAAATGAATAGCGTATCGAGCTAGGTTTAGAGCCCAACCGTAATAAGTATGGGCAACCTTAAGTCAATTCATAACCAAGACTGATCAGCAGGGCTAAGAAGCTTATGTTGAATAGACTTCCAGCTAGTTGCTGGGTATCCGTAAAAGCCCCCGCGCCGGGCTTAGCGCCTGGTGATATCAATGAGGCTTGGCCAATACCAGACTTCGTATTTCCACTTCGCCCAGATCTGACCTTCACCGGCCTGATTTCACGCTCCAATGTCCATGTGAGCTGAAGAAGGATTCATTGATGCCTAGGCTGAAAAGACCAGTGATCCAACCAGGACAACATTGTCTGCGCTTCAACTCCCATGTCATTCGAGACTGCGGATTCAATATGATACCACCTCGGTCGTGTATGCCCCAGACAGTGCAATTTGTCCACCTGGCGTATTCCAGAAGCTCTTATTTTCTATCATGCACAAAGAATATACACATGTGTACATCTCACACCTGGCTGTGCAGCTGCGAAGATGGAGTATATAGTTCTCATGGCCAAGGCCTTTGAGAATCCATCCATCTGATCATCATCTTCCGCATTGTCCTTAGGCATTCTCACCTTTTAGAATAATGCACTCTACTCTTGTTCTCGGCACAGCGTTAGCTGTTACCAGCGTAAACGCAATCAGCTTTGCTGAAGTAGGCAGCACTCTGTCTTCATACAGTAAGCACGTTCGAAATTCTCTTCCAACTTTCCCAACCCTCGAAGTACGCAAAGACCCAGAATGTCCTGCGGTATGGAAGAATGTTGTGAAAGATTTATCTGCACTCTTTATCGACAAGTCCGTCTCTCCCAGCCAGTGCAACGATGACGCTCGAGCAGCGATTCGCGTACGTTACTTCCTCACACATACCCGTCTACTTAACTAACCTGTACAGGCGGCTTTCCATGATTGTGGTACTTGGGATAAGTCACAAGGTTCTACTGGAGGATGTGACGGCTCTTTGATTCTTGCCGCTGAAGAAGGTTCCCGTGGAGAGAACAATGGTCTTCAAGATATCTCGGCCAAGCTCCTCAATCTTCAACAGACAAAATATCCTTCCGTCAGCGTCGCAGACCTGATACAGGTTGCTTCTTCAGTAGCCATCGTCACATGTCCCGGTGGGCCGGTCGTGCGCACTTTTGTCGGCCGAAAAGACTCAACAAAAGCCAACCCCGGTGGTGGGCTTCCTGATGTCCACGCCCCTGGCTCTAATCTATTCAAACTCTTCCAGGATAAGGGATTCGATGCTGTGGATCTTGCTGCTCTTCTTGGGGCTCACTCAACATCAAAGGCGTTTACCCAAAGTGATATTCCTGCGCAGTCACCACAAGACTCTACACCAGGAGTCTGGGATGTCAAATACTACCAAGATACCTTGACACCTCCTAGTGGCGTCAAACCTTTTGCCTCCGATATCAGTCTAGCCGCTCATCCCCAAGTGGGAAAGGAATTCAAAGGCTTCGTGAATAACCAGGGCAAGTGGACTGGCAAGTTCGCTGATGCGATGTTGAGAATGTCTCTTCTTGGAGTCCCAGGTGGTTCAGACCCATCGAAGAAGCTTATCGATTGCACCAGTGTCATTCCTAAGGCTACGAGCATTAAGCGTGATATCAAGGCAGCTCCGATCAATGATCGTGCCAGATAAGGATTTTATTATGTGCCATATGTCGCAAATCATTTGGCGGGGGAAAAGGAGTAAAGCGGGAAATTTCTAATTGATGAGATAACGGAGTATAGTAACGACCAGGGGAGTTAATTATATATATTTAATGTCATGAAATGCCAATACCAATCTAGTATTCAGCATCACTACCTATTCTATTCATCATTGTAACTATGTAAAATCTACAGTGCCGTCTATGTCCCTAACAACGATCACTATCACAACTCCCACAATCTACTAGAAGACGTCCTTCACGTGACATTGATATCCAAAAAGAGGAATATATATCCTACGGAGCATTAATACAATGATAAGCTTGCCAAGCCCCAACCCGAAAACACGTAAAGCCCCAAAGTAAGCAGTAGGCGCAGATCGTGCAGTATTGCTTTTCCAAAGTCTGGTAAGCATGCGACCCTGAAATGCAGAGGTGAGCGTCCCCTGCCGCGGTACATGTGGCAACCAGGTATTAGATCCTGCAGTGACACACAACTCGGAGGCTGACGCCATGCGTATTCGGAGATCCAGTAGAGTGGTACTCGCTGCACGGCCAAAACAAGATCCCTTGTGGCACCCTGAAAATAGAAAGAAAGGAAAAAAAAGAGGGAAGATGCAGTTTCTCGGGAAATACCATGGTTGGCTACCAATCAGCCGAAAGCAATGCATTGTCGCTCTCGGGCTGAAAGAATATTGACACTTGGTGTTGGCAAAATCTTAGGGCATGCCCTGATAATCTGACCGATCGAGGGATTCCGATCCGGATGGAGATGGCAACAACCCATGAAAAGCTGTATCGTATTTCTGAACAATAAAAAGTGTGATAATGGAGGAGCGAAACAAGTCATCTTGAGTACCACCGTCTTGACTGTGACTTGACTTGTACTTATTTCCGATGCCCTAGCCTCTTAACACTTGATAAAGCGCTGCGAGCTGAGAATGAAGGCTTGCACAGGTGAACTCTTGAATTAGCTCGGTGGGTTTCATGTAAACAGGAACAAGAGAATTGAGGAATGCTGATTTCATGCGTTCATGTTGAGGAGATATCTTTCCAAGCTCTTGCCAGCATGATGGGATAGGTGGTTTTCCTGTTGTGAAATTTCTAGCGAAAAAGGCTGCGAGATTTTAGGGCTTACACTTATTCTGGCAGTGATCTGTATATTGTCGGTGAATGACTCGAGAATTTTGGCAGTTAGGAGGGCTACCTGCTTGCTGAAAGCCGGCTTTCAGCAACAGCAGTGGCGATTTGGTTGGAGAAGTGATTGCTAGCACCAAAACATGTCAACTGAGGATTAGAGCTAAATGTGCTTATTTCATTGATTCTGATCACACTTGGTAACAGATCGCTATACATGCTTTAGCAACGCAATAAACAGATGCTAACTCGCTCCAAAATATGCTTGATATAACATAAAATCTTATCCCCAATTCATAAGAACCACCTTTTTGCCTTGCTTCTTCTTTCCCTTCCCACCGGCACTCTCATCACCATCTTCTGCCCCACTAGCAGCAGCGCTTTGCTCACCACTTCCACCTCCCCAAGTGTAGTTCCCAGACGCATTTCCTCCGCCACCATCGCGACGTACTAGCCTTCCTGAACCGTAGCTCGTAATCGTACTTTGTGGTTTGGCAGCTGGTGGAAGGGCGGGGAAGTCAGCAACGCCGCCTCTTGCTTTTCCTCTGCCTGGGACTGTCGAACTAGGCCGAGATGAGGGTGCTGACGATGGATTAGAATTTGGGGTAGATGATGGGCCAACCCATGGAACGGTGGTGATTCTGCCTGTGTACTGTGTGTTCGAAGATGACGGAGCCGGAAGATCAGGAAATGGGTTCGCAGATGAAGAAACACCGGAGGCTGTGCCCCAGGATCGAGTTTGTGAGACTTGGGAGCGAGACGATTGCGCTGTTGATGACTTCAACTTCAAGACTTTTGACTTCTTAGCCCCTGAAACCGGGGCAGGCGCTGCTGAAGATGAAGAAGACGTTACTGCCCAGTTGAGAGGAATGGAGCCGGCAGATGTGCTTGTCCCAGCTGGTAGAGAAGGATAGTCTTCATTTATGGCACGCCAGTCATTCCAAGCAGTGAGAAGTGAACTAGCTTTAGCCTTGTCCTCAAAAAGATCCGCAACTTCTCGGATGAGTGTGCCCAGAGCATTTGAAGACGTGTCAGCAAAGAGCGCGAAGAAGGAATCAATGAGTTGCGAAGCAGTGATGGCGGAAGCCTTGAAGGATGATATGAAGTTGCGGAACTGTGAAAGCTTGCCCTGATCATTCTGAAGAAGAATTGTTGCACGCTCAATTACACCACGATGGCGAAGAAGGCGAGCCTGATCTTGTGGGGTTTCTGGTTGAAGGTTAAGATTTTGAACAGCAGCTGCTGCAACATCAACATTACTCGGTCGAGGTGCTGTGATTGTAGGCTGCTGTTGGGTGCTAGCAGTAGGTTGTGCTCTTGTTGGCGGTGGTTGGGAGGTCAGTTGGCCTCCAAACATCCGCCCGGATGCAGCCTGGGCACCTTGTATTGCTAGCTGCCGCTGGAAAGCTTGCTCATCTCTTCGAAGAGGCTGCGCGCTTGATGCTGGTATTGGCTCAGCGTTCGGGTCTCTTCCTCTGCCGCGACCCCTACCATCTCTTTGCTCCCTTTGGCTACCACCTCCACGTCTCTCTTGCACATATGGTGCTCTATAGTCAAGACTCGCCATGTTAACAACCCGTGCATCCCTTCTGACGTCCTTTGATAGAGTATTTTTATGCTCTTCAAGTTGGTGAGCTTTGAGATCGAGCTCTGAAGGAAATACTATAAACTTCTTGTCCAAACAGCTCTGTTCTAGACAGAGGAAATGATCCTTCGTGAAATGCTTTTCTAGACTATCATAGTTGAGATAGTATTGAGGTTGACCCCCTCTGCGGTCGCAGATGAAACATCTTTCATGTTTCTCTCTACAGTGAACATAGAGTTCGTCCTCTCCGTAAAACCTTTGGCGACAAAATCCACACTCTGGGTGTCCTTTAAATCCAGACTGATCGACTGCGCCAGGATTGTCATCTCCCTTTTTGAGATGCCTGTCTAGTTCCTTATCCGTATACAAAGCATGTTCGTGTGTAAACACCTTTTTGTGTCTCGAACATAAATCACATATCTTTTTATGATGTACTGCTCGAACATGACGATGTAAGTCGGGCCAGGACAAACACGCCACATCACAATCGCCATCTGGGCAATTGTAACGCAATAATATTTGCGTATCTTGCTGTATTTCTTCGTTGTCGTAGCGGACTCCAATTGCTTCCTGGGTTAACATTTTCTCGGCATTTACGAAGTCTTCATAACGTTTTGTTGCATCGTCCGTGAATATCACGAAAGGGGCCGCTGTCTAACATCATTGTTAGCGAGAGATCACATAGTTTCAGCATCAAGCGGAAGCAACATACTCTACACTGCGGACAATCTTTCGTTTTGTATAGTGTACGCATCCGCAACGCACAAATATGACAACTGCTGTGGTTGCACGGCGCGATGGACGTGTGTACAATCTCGGAGGCGCAAATAACACATAGCTCTGCATCTTCGTCGTCTTCCTCGCCTTCGGTTTTTGGGTTCTGTGTCAAATTTGTAGACTTCGCTGTTGATGTCTGGGCCGGGGATGGTAAATTGGCAGCATTCATGTTATTTTGTCCATTGAACGCGCCCCGATTTCCTCCTCGACCTCCTCCTCGCCGACCACCACGACTGTCATGCTGCCGAGGCTCTCGAGGTACTCCATCATTGAATGCGTCTCCTTGTCCACGTCCCCTTCCCCGGCCTCTTCCTCGACCTCTCTGGCCATCTTGTCTTGGGGGAGCTGAAGTAGTCCCAACAACTGGACCCGTATCTGGGCCAGTGGAAGCCATTATTGCTCTAGGTCTACGAGTTCGGTTGTGGTAATGATAGAAGTTGGTGGGCGTGGAATATTTGTACACAGGGTGGCTTTTGGAGTGGCAGCAGTGTGCTCTGTCTTTGACATAACACCTTATAGCTGTAGATATCTTGTAGGCGTGGTCCCTGAGCTTTTCCTCTTTAGTGGTGGGGTCGCTTATGTACCTTCGTACCGTTAGACCCCTCTTTGTCAGCCTCGCCTTCGGCGGCGAAAGAGTCAGAAGGCTGAGTAGTATTCATTGGAGTCATTTCAAATTTACTCGTGGTCTTTACCAGGTCCTGAAAATACGTAAAGGCAGTCTTAAATTTTGGTGATGAAAAACATAGCGCATCCAGAGATGGGAGCATAGAGACAAACCGTAGAAACTCGCCCAACCGGCAAGGATAGAAGCGATTATCGAGAACAAGTATTTGTAGATTAGATCAATCGCCAGGTGTACCTATGTACGGGAAATCTCGATGCTACCCCGTGATGCTTAAACTATTTCCCTATGTCCAGAAGTTATCTTGCGAGAGAACATTCCATTGCTGCCATTAATTGCAAACCCATCCTAGCCAACCTTTTACATGCAATAAAAGAAGCTTGATTTCGTCAAACTAGTAAAACGCCGCCCCACTACCGCATCACTCATAGTTAATCATATATCTAAATCATATGTTTTAGCAATTGTCCTAGTAGCCTCAGTCGAACGAGAGTTGTAGGATTAGGTTAGAGTATAGAGAGATGTTTGAGAGTAGACTAACTTTAAGTAGTTTTTACTCCTCGATATCATACAGGTGCTTGCCCAGTATTTTGTTCATTGTGAACATGTGAACAGTTTCCTGCTTGAATACCGATTGCATCTTTTCATCGCACCGGATATGCCTCTTGTCTGCTGGGTCTTGGAGGTCTCGTGCCTTGATATATTCCCATATCTTCTTAACAACTTGGGGCCGAGACGACTGGATTTGGGTTAGCCTTCCATTTGGATAGAAGCCATATATTGTGTCAATCAACATGAGCTGGATGATATACTTACGCTGACTTCTCCAACCAAATCCGCTAGTGGCGCACTCAAGTTGTACAGCTTGTGGAAACCACCCTTTTTGACCTTCTCCTTAATCTCCCCATCCGAACCTACCTCGATATCCGAGTCGTCCTCAGCCTTGACTTTATCTGAGCTCTTCTTCTTAGGCGCGCGCTTCTTAGTTGGTGCTTTCTTCTTCGCTCCTCCACCTCTCGTCGCTCGTGACCGGCTGTTTTCCTCCGCCTGGAGCTTAGCAGCCAGCTTCGCATCCGCGTCCGGCTCACCCTCATCCTTTACTCCTTTGTTTTGCTTCCTTTTCTTTTTAGGTGGGGCTCCATCGTCGTCGTCGTCATCTGGTGTTCCATCACTTGTTGGCCTCTCCTTCTTGACCTTTGTCTCTGTCTTGATCTTCTTGGCAACGCCGTTGGTATGTGCTTTGGAGGGGCCCCCAGGAGGCGACAAAGGGGTAGTCGCGGAACCACCAGCAGAGGCATGGTCAAACCGTTCCATGATCAAGGCCTTCACGGCATCCTGCGCAAGGTCATCAGCTGTGGCACATAGTAAATTTGCCTTATACTGGAAGAATGGCACCCTGAAGAGGGAGTTCCGGCATTGAGTAACTGCAAAGTTGAGAAAACACACCTTCTTGTCAATAATGTCCACATCGAGCTTTGCCTGCAACTGCTTTCTGATAGAACTCGCAGTGATTGTTTGAAGGTCTCCATTTGAGAGGATGTCATCTATGATCGCGGAAAACTGAGCTCGCTCTGACGGTAGTACTGTTCATCAGAGGTTAGTCCTATGGTGCTCCCAATTGCTGCATTTTGGTTAAAGAGATGCTGGGCTGTGCTTACAAGGCATATTGGTGCTGGGGGAATAAGATAGTCCTGGTGTATATTGATATTAAGAGGTAGTTGAGCTCCAGACCTGCAACGATGAACGGCAATGACAAGGAAATAAAATCAAGAAGAGGAACTTCTCAACGAATTTGGTTCGAAATGGCTAAGAGCTGAAGGTGAGGGTGAAGATGAACGTTGGGCAAGCTAGAAAGGTATTCACTTCCATCCACTGTCTGTACCCGACTATCGGCGTCCACCTTTATGTCTTTACTTTGTCGTATCCAATAAGTAGATGCTCAAAGAATTGTAAGAGAATATTTGAAGTCGATTTAGACAAGGGAACCAAAATGGCAGATATTAGGAGCAGCGCAATTGAAGCATAGCGAGTGCAAATAAGAGTGTACTCTGCTCTGTCACTATTGAGGAGGCGGGCTAGGCTCAGACAAATGCTTGGCGTCTATATCCCTCAGCCTCGTGGAACCATTCAAGCGAAATGCTTTGATTGGATGAGACTCTGCCAGCCAATCCTATTTATTATAATAGATGCTCACCCTCTCTCACGCAGTCAAATTACCTAGAACATATCAACGAGCTTCTCTATTAAACATAATAGTCGTTGGACTGCTGATGCTTGCTACTGGAACTTGCTTAAGTCAATCGGTAGGATCTTTTGTGGCAAAGAAGACCGAATGCATCCAGAGTTTGTCAAAATGAAGCTATTATGTTGTGGATACCCACTATATAGAGTCTTACTTAAGGTAAATTTTACTATGCTGGTTGAAAGATTACAAAGATGCTGTACTGTAGTTTGGGATGGCTGGCAAATTGGAGATCATTGCTTCTGTCATATTGTGAGAAGCATTTATCATGAGAGTATCCTAAATTGAGGCTAAACACAGGTAAGCTTGAATTCCTGGGGCACGAAATACTCCACTTGGATACTGAAGTCATCTCTGCCTCTGGTACTAATTTACATGATTGCATGATTGCATTGTTTCGCAGTGTCAAACAACAGGTCTTTGACTGGCGTTTGTTAACCTCACATTTTGGAACAATAAACATTGGAAATTCCACATTTATTGTTTAAGGATGTGTTTGGAATGTATTAGACAGTGGACCACCAGTTATTCATTCTCCCGGTTCAGAGTTCTTATGTATTGGGGGAGGCTTGCCAAAAGGTTGAAGCTTGGGTAGTTAAATCCAGATCTGGGTATTCATAAAATTGGTCCTCTGGATCAAAGCTAAACACGCAGTCATTGACTCCATCAAATAAGAACTCGGTCGGACCGCAGATATCGACCATATTGATATGGGCGTCCCTGGGGACGATGGTGGAGGCTTCAAATTCGTGAGCGTTTATTTCGCTAATGTTCATCTTGACAAAACCCTCTGGACTTTTGCTTCTTCCCCGTCTGTTGCTTATTTTGGCCTTTTTATTAGACTCGACCCAATGGCCTTCTGTATCATTATGAACACGTTTATTCGTAACATTCACCTTGCTCTTCTTACCTGGAATAAGAGTTAGTAGAACCCTACACATAGTAATGTTCCTAAACGTTTCGACTGCTGTGACATGTAATCAAATGATGAGCTTCAGAGATATGAGATGACTTACATTTTGGACAACCCTCAATGAATTTGGCAACCATGGAGTGCTCTTTAAGGCTTTGAGTTACCGCTTTCAACTTGCCAGAGGTTCGAATTCTTCCCAGGTGCTTTCCTTCTTCCACATGTGCAGATAAAATCAAATTATATGAAATCTCGATAGGTGTGACAAGGCGGCCATGGATTCGCAGCCGGATCTCCTGGTATAGCATTCCTCCAAACTCCCATTCCTTGTTCTCGTCAATCTCATAATTATGACGAACCTGATGTCTCCATCGAGTCTCAGCAGGCGTAGATCCTCCCCAGATAGAACCGGGAGCGCTCTTTTCCGCTATAACATCCTTGATGTGTTTTCTTGTCGGTAGTATTTTGGTACCATTAGGGTCGGTCGTTTTCAGATCGTTTCGTACAGCATTCTCCAGGACTTCCTTCCAGTGTTCTAGTGTCGGTACCTCTCCATTGGCGAAATCACCGTATGCGATATTATCGACGCGACAGTCTTCAATGGAAGTATTCCATTGCTGTAGCTGGAAATCTGGAAAAAGCGGCCGCTTCTTCCCATTTCCAGGTGGTATAGGTATATTAGAGCCTATTGATTTAGCGAGATTCATGAGGTGAGAATCCAGAATAAGTCGTAATAAAACGATTCTTCAATGAGTTTGACACGCTGAAAAAACACAGGACACAAAGAATTCACCCCTTTGGATACGATCGTGGAATGGAGGAAACAACAAATTTCGCCGCAGTACATACCGTGAAACATTTCTGCCCAACTATAACAATACCATGTAGTGATGGAGATTTCTGAGCGCAGAACTTCATATGCTTTGATTCTGATGTAGAATGTTTAAAAAAGGAGTGAAAATTGAAAGCGATTAGCTACAATCAGGTTCGTCCGGTTGAGAGAGATCAAGGGAAAGCACAACCGTCCCCATGTTAAGGACTTCCAATAGGTATGAAGTAGAATAGGGAAACCTGCTAAGACAGAGAACTCCAATGTTGATAAGATGGCTACCTAATCAGGAGATGAATGTTGTGTTCTTGAGTGAATATGTAGCGATTCATCTACACAGCTTCTAAGACCTCTAGTCGCGGATTCTCGAACTTCTAATATGTCATTTCATCATAAATACATCATCTCACCACCCTTCCACAACCTTCACCTTGACGTACAACCCCTTCGCTGGCTTTGCAGTCACACCTCCCTTGATAATCATTTTCTCTTCATCATATTCCTCTTTATTGTTCAATTCGAATTCGAATCGTCCGATCCACGCCGCCAACAAGCAAGCAAACTCAGCCTGCGCAAACTTCTGCCCAATACACGATCTTGGTCCGTGAAGAAAAGTAAGGAAGGAGTAGTTACTTGCTGCCCCACCATTCGCGCTAGCTGGATTGGTAGGTGACTGGAGCCAGCGGTCAGGGTTGAACTCCGCGGCGTCAGGTCCCCATAAGGCCGGGTCTTTGTTGATGGCCCAGGGAACGAGCATTATACGGGTACCTTTAGGTACGAATTCACCAGCAATGGTGGTATCGCGACATGCGTCACGTATTGTAAGTGGGACTGGAGGATAATATCGCAGGACCTCGCTGCACACGGCAGTGAGGTAGGGCATGTGGTCAACAACTTGGCTTGTTATAGTGTGTTGCTCCTCGACACTGGGAAGATTCTCTCGAATTTCGCTTCGTAGCCGTTTCTGGATATCTGGGTTTCGGCTGAGCATGTAGATGGCCCATATCATTGCCGTAGCTGTCGTCTCATGCCCGGCTGCTAGGAAAGTCATCATTTGGTCGACGAGATTCTCTTCTGTAAATCCACCGCTTTCTAATGCCACACTAAGAATATCAACATCGGTTAAGCCCCCCTTTTCAAGTTTCTCCTTCTTCGTTCGGATTTGTTGCATGCATGTTGATCTTATCAATGCAGCTGCTTCCTCTATCTCGCCGTTTCTTTTCAAAGGAACGAGACGAACTAGCCAGCCAGGGAGGAAAAGATTTAGAAATCCGAGAAGTTGAGCCTGCGGAGAAGGCTTGAACACGATCCCATATGTAACACTGAGATCTGTATTTGGGTCTGCAATGGCGCCAAAATCTTGTCCACTCGCCGCAATACCAATGATATCTAAAGTAGCCCTACTCGCCCATTCGCCGACATCAATGACCCATTCTGACGTAGGGCCCTGCTCGGTGACTTGCAACTCATTCCTTTTGAGTGCATCTTCCTTATATTCCTTGGTCATTTGTAGGACGGCATCTCTAGATTTGTCCCAAAATACAGGATAAAGATTCTTAATATGACGAAATGCAAATGCCGGCATCAGGCTTTTTCGCTGATTCCTATGTTCGTCCCCTTCCGCAAGCAAAATTCCTACACCGAGCAAACGGCCAAGAAAATTGACCAAATGTGATGGCTTGACAAAGTCGTAGGATTTTGTGGTTAGGACTTCGCCAAGTGCTTTCGGAGAGGTAACGAGGAGGCGTTCGGAATTTAATATGCCATTGTACCGGATAAGTCCATTATTAGGCACGTCTTGAATCCTGTTGTCATTTTGTCAGAACACCAGTAGCTAATGGCATTTAATAATGCGGAGATACTTACCATCGAATCATTGGTTTGCCCGACGCACTCTCGGTGATGGCCTTCCAGTGTCCATTCCACCAACTACCCCCAGCGGGCGATGGAATATGGCGTAACGGCGTGAAGTATTTAGGATATAATAATACTGTCCAGATCGCCCATGCTAAGAACCCTATAATATAGAGCTGCGCATATGTACCTAGGTACGTTGGTCTTGAAAATAGTAAGAACTCGGGTTTATGTTCAACGAGAAAATAAGTAGCAACAGCTGGTACAAGGGCCAGTGTTTTAAATGGAACAGAATCCATTGTCTGCTAGGAGTATGATACACTCTGGTCGTGATTGTGTTGAAATACTTTTAGGTGGTTTTTTGCTAATCAGGATACACAATTCCAATATGGTATCTGCAATGTATCTGCTAGAGAGAACCCCACAATGTGGAGAATATACAAGTTGCGAAGATCAAGAGCTACACCCCTGACATGAAACAATGGGCGTCTATCAGAAGAGCTTCCACGTGGGACTTGTGTTTATAGAACAGATGCGAAACAAAGCTAGGGTGTCAACAACCGTTATGTGTATGAAGTGCAAGAAACATGTTCAGCAATGACGTATAGACATGATGTATTGTGATCAATAATGTGAAGCCAACTGAACAAAGGTTGAAGAGTAAGTCGAAGAGTAGGGGAAACGGAAGAGCAAGAGAGGCAGGTAAAAGAGAAGACAAATGTGCGGAGATGCGCGATCTCCTAACTGATATACGTCTTGGTGTCGTGCAGTAGTTAGTTGCATCTCTATATTGATAATTTGCCCCGCAAAGACATGGGAAGGCTTGGGAGCAGTCGCAAAGCTTCGCAACGGCACGATTATGATTGGCTGAAATTCTCCAGGTCGGAGCAAACACGCCGAGTCATGAAGAAGACTCGCGGCCAATATGAAAGCACGTGAATGAGTAAGTCAGCCTATGTGTCCTAAAGTACTTGTACGCGTGCTGCCACAATGTACGAGCTGTGCCATAGGTGAATTTGACTCCGATAACTGGATGCCATGCCGGCAACGGTGTGATAGTTGCGCCGAAGTGGTGAGGTTGGCTGGCTGTAGGCGTTTATTTAAACACCTGGCGGCCATGTCAGTTCATCGGCTGCTCCGGGTGAATACCCTAGACTGAATTGAACTTGGCCAGATTTCTTCTTGCTTTGTATCAACTAAATTGCAGTCTAGGTAGACCTGCTTCTACACACATGTGTAAACAGTAGTTCATTCAAGGGATCAATGAGTTTTTAAGGTAACAATCCCGTTTCATTAATAACAGCGCTACCTATCTAGCTAGTGTTTTTATCTACATAATTGCAAGTATACATTATACTGTTGGAAGCTTAACAGTATAGCAGCTTAGCCACCCAAATAAAAGTTAATGAGATCATCCAAACTCCACTAATGCTGCCATATAACCAATGTACATCCAAAGGAAAGATGCCAAATCTAAGATACAAGGCCCAAAAAATTTGTCGAAGTTCATAAAACGCTATCTTTTCACATAAACTCGCTTCCTTTTCCACACACACATTTAACACAAAAAATAATCTACATAAGAGATTTTAAGGCTTGCTGAGTTGTTCTTTTCTGAAGAACGTTGCAAAGCCGATGCAAACAATAATTTGGAACCACAATCCCAACCAGAATGCAGGAGTTGCTAAGCCACTGGTGCCGAGTGCAAAATTGGGGAACACGTCTCCAGGCCCAGTGTTGTTAGGTGCTGTGAGACGCGCAAGAATGGTAGCGATGGAACCGAGGACTTGGGCGGCAATAAGTGTGAAGGTGATGTGGAATCTTGTCATGGTTTGTAGGAGGATCATACCGAACCCTACACCCTGTAGAGCATCTAGTACTCCTAGCCATAACCATAGGCATCTACCCAAAAGAGCCGATGTGAGTGCTGAGCCTGCCCAAGGAAGGTATTGCCCTACGGCCGATGTTCCCCACAGCATCTGGCACCATCTAGGAGCACCAAGACCGATTGCGAAAACGGGAAGGATCCACGAATGTGATTTCGAGAGCTTAGACAGGAAGATGAGGATAGCAGTCCAAATGACGATGAAGAAGGCAATGACGAGTAAGGCAATGGCCCATCCTGGTGCGTGTTGAGTGGTCCAGAGGTAGCGCCAATTTCGTCCATAGGGAGCGGAGAGCCAGTAGTTCTGGATAATAACGGCCGCAAAGAACCAGAGGATGATCTTACGGCGGAATATGGACTTGTAGAAGGATGGCACTTTACCAGGTACCTGGCGATAGTACTTGGGAAGGCCCAATAGGAGCACAAGGCCAACGACCCACATGAGAACACTGAGGGGCAAGGTGATGGCGGTGATAATGTGGTTTGGAACCGTTGTAGCTGTTACAGCTACACCAGTCGAGCTGAGCTTCACAAGAGCTGATCCCCAATACCATAGGGCAGAAATGTAAATCTGCTGAGTACCTTGGACGATACATGCTCTGAGGACCCAGTCTTTAATTGGTGCTCCTCCTTCATCACCAAAATTTAGTGCGAAGAAGAGAGAACCACTTGAGGAAGCCACGGCATAGACACCTGTTGCAACGTTTTGAATCCACTAGTACGAGTTAGCAACTGCAAGTTAATTTGTGAAGGTAGGTGGACTTACGCCTCTGGTAGCATTTTGGGCAAACGGAGCTGCGCCAATGAGGAAGAATGCTGCACCATAGAACACGAAAGGAATACTCAAGCAGTACACTGATTGAAATCTCCGGAACATTAACCACCACACCATCGAGCTGACCGCATAGATAGTTGCAATAATGTACAGTTGTAGTGCAGTTTCACCAACCTCTCCAATGAGTAGTGTAATCTGGTACGAATTTGCTGCAATGATCTGACCAAAGGCAAGCAATATAGAGTATATTGGCCAATCGCCAACTCGGTAAAGTAGTAGTCTTTTCAATCCCGAGGGCGGCTTGTAGTCTCGTCCTAAGGGGAATTCATTTAACAAATCTTCCTGTGGCATCGAATCAACACTTCCGTGTGGTGAGTGTTCGAAGAATGACCCATTTGGTGTGCCAGGTCGAGTACCCATAACAGATGGTGCGCGACTTCCTCCAGGAGTAGATATGCCCATCTTCGCCTCTCGATACTCCTTGAAGAAGCTTTTCTCACTCTTCATAAGATTTTCCTCAATGCAAAGACTTGATGACTTGGGGTCCATACTTTCAAGCTTCTTCTCGAATGCTCGAAGATAGACT